>CETH01087845.1_pt1 | contig 16950 bp, 15 predicted proteins | sample 361461 | NCBI WGS metagenome assembly CETH01 (sample SAMEA2622695, study PRJEB7988) | marine metagenome | isolation source: saline water (ENVO:00002010), including
TCATTTGTTATATCAATTTTATCTATTATTTTTATATTATTTTTGTTTAAATTATTGAAATTTTCAACTTCATTTGAAACATCGCCATATTGTAAATTAACAAATTTTATTTTTTCTATATTTATAACATTAGTCAATTTATCTAAAATTATAGATTTATTAATCCCTATTTCTTTGTTTGTACTTTTCCATGATAAGCCACAAATGATTTTGTTTTGTTGTTTAATTTTTGGATGAAGATTTCTAGTAATATCCTTATTATCAATAATATATGGGAACTTAACATTTGAAAATTTCGAGACATCATTTCTAAAGAAATTTCCTAGTTCACCAATCTTTATATGTTTTTCAAAAAGTATTTTACTTTTATTTTCTTTAAATTTTTCTTTTGTAATAACATTAATATTTACAAACGAGTTTTTAAATACCTTTACTAATTTATCATCACAAACCAAGTGAATTTTTTCACAAACACTCCCTACCTCCCTTAGCATTGATGAATATAGAATTTGATCTCCAATGCCTTGCTCAGATGTAATTAAAAGTGATGAGATTTTTTCATATCCATTCCAAGTATTTTTTTCAATATTTAGAATTGAATTTCCAAATTTTGTTTTTGATCTTTTATTATAGTGCTGCCATCCTTTTTTAAAATTTAATTGAGAAAGATATAATATTCCGAGATTAGTATGAGCTTCAAAGTTATGCTCATTAATTTTTAGTACTTGAAGATAATATTTTTCTGATTTTTCTAATTCACCAAGATCAGAATAAATAATAGCCTTGTTAATTATTGCAATTTCAAATTTGGGGTTGATTTCTAAAGCTTTATTTATATGTAAAATTGCATTTTTAAAATCAAATAAACCTCTATAACAAATGGCTAAATTTACATAAGCCTCTAAAAAATTATTCTTATATTTTATAGCTCGCTTATGATAATCAATCGCCTTATCAAATAATCTTAAATGCCTATAAGTTGCACCTAATTTTGTTAATACTTCGGGTATATTTTTTTTTAATTCTATTGATTTTGTATAATTTGTAAGAGCCTTGTTATAATCTTTTGTTTCATAATATACATCACCTATACTTGTATATACTTCAGTAATATTATTATTTAAATCTAATGATTTTTTAAAACACTCTAATGCCTGATCATAAATTTTTAAATTTTTTAAACTCAAACCATAGTTAAGCCACCCCTCATATTTATTGGGGTTTATTTCAATTACTTTTTTATGAAAAGGTAATGATTTGTCATATAAATTTAAATCATTGTAAACCTTGGCTAAGTTATAATTAATAAAATAATCCTCATTATTTTTTTTTAATGCTTTCAATAAAAATGTTTCAGCTTTATAAAAATTTTTTGTTACAGCATATGCCAAACCAAGAAGATACAGGGTTTTAGGATATTGATTATCTAGTATGTATGCCTTTTCAAATTCATGAATAGCATCAATATAATTTTCTGATTGAAATAAATTAAATCCATTTTTAAGTATAGATTCAATATTACTATTAATATTCATTTTTTATTAGCTAAGCTTAAAATTTTATTCCAAGATTTTTTATCTATAGGCATTACTGATAGTCTGCTTTGCTTAATTAATGCTAATTTATTTAAAGATTTTTCTTTTTTAATTTGTTCTAATGAAACAGAGTTTTTTAATCTTTTATAAATCTTTAAGTCTACTACAACAAACTTACCACTTTTATCAGTAGGATCTTGGTAATACTCTTTAACAACTTTTAATATTCCAACTATTCTTTTTTCATAAACTGAATGATAAAAAAAACAAAGATCACCAGTTTTCATTTTCATTAAATTGTTTCTTGCTTGATAATTTCTTACTCCATCCCACATATCAACATTTGCTTTTACGTGGTCACTCCATGACCAAGTATTGGGTTCAGATTTTACAAGCCAATAATTCATTTTTGTTCATTTATTTGCAACCTAGGATTTTCCTTAAAATATATATTACTTTTAAAATTAGTTTTTTTCATTTTTTGAATACATGCCCATCCTATCATAGCAGCATTATCCCCAAACATTTTTTTTGGAGGTGTAATTATTTCTATTCTTTTTATATCACATATTTCTTTCAAACCCGATATTAAATATTTATTAATTGAGACCCCGCCTACTAAAGCTAATTGTTTTATATTTATTTTTTCTTTATTTAGTTTTTTTAATGTTAAATCAAATTTATGAATTAATATTTCTAATATTTTATGTTGGAAAGAAGCAGAAACATTATTTATTAAATTTTCATTAATTTTATTTTTTTGTACAAATAAGTTTACTGAAGTTTTAATCCCTGAAAATGAAAAATCTAGAGTTTTTTTATTTTTCAATGGATGTGGCAATTGAACACTATCTATAATACCTTTTTTTGCACTTTTTTCTATTGCCGGTCCTCCAGGATAACTTAAGTTTAATAATTTTGCTACTTTATCAAAAGCCTCACCCATTGCATCATCTATTGTTTCTCCCAACAATATATATTCATTAACTTTATTAACTAAATATATTTGAGTATGTCCACCAGTTAAAAGAAAGCACAAATAGGGATAGTTAATAATATTGTTAATTGTTGGTGAAAGCAAATGTCCTTCTAAGTGATTGATTGCATAAAATGGTTTATTAAAACCTAATGAGAGACTTTTTGTAAAAATTGAACCTACCAATAAACTACCAATTAAGCCTGGTCCTGCTGTAGCACAAAAAACGTCTATATTTTTTGGATTTATTGAAGATTCTTTTAAACAGTCCTTGTACAAAGTCTGAATATTAGCCAAATGAGATCTAGAAGCTAATTCTGGCACAACTCCGCCAAATTTTGTATGAATTTCTTGTGAAGCTATTTTATGACTTAATATTGACCCATCTGAATTCATTATACAGATTGAAGTTTCATCACAGGAAGATTCTAATGAAAAAATTAGCATTCCTATATTGCTATCTTATTTTCTACTGTGAAACAACAAGTCAATAATGCTAATAATGACATTTAGATGAAAAAATTTTTAGAATATTTTTATATTTTATCAAAATTATCAACAAGTATAATACTATTTTTTTCTTTAATATTTTTAGGTTATTTGCTCTATATTTCCTATAATTCAATTAATAAAACTAGCACTAACTATGATGAGAGATTTGCCAACATCGTCAATCTTATTGAGTCTAATCAAAATGAAATTAATATTCTTATTTCTAAATTAGAACCTTCAATTGAAGCTGTTGAAAATTTGAGAAAAGATTTCAATGAGCTCAATCTTTTACAAAATACACCAAATAAAAAATTTGATGTGTTAACTAATCAGCTTAAAAGTTTAGAAAAAAATATTTATGAATTAGAAAAAAAAATTAAATATAATGATAATAATTTTCAACAAGATTATAATCTTTCTGAGATTAAACAAATTATATTTATGAAAGTTTTAAACAACTCAAATATTTCATTTGAGATTGAAGCTTTACATAATATTGTTAATACTGATGAAAAAAATATTTTAGATAAAGTTTTAATTATAGAAAAAGAAATTTACTTTACTTACGATCAAATTTATATTCAATTTGAAGAAATAAGTCAAAATTATCTAAAACAACATATATTTAATAGAAATAGTAACTACCTAACAAGTTTTTTATCTCCAATATTGAAAATTCAACCTTCAAACAAAAGCTCATATAAGAACCAAGATCTAAGAATTTTAAAACAAGCAGATGAGTTTTTACTAAATAAAAAATTTAATGACTTAAACAAAGAATTAAATAAATTAGAATTTTCTAATGATTTAATTGATAATTTTAAAATTAAAATTAAAAGTTATATCAATTTACAAAAAACATTGGATTTGATTAAATGACAAAAATTATATTTATTTCAATTCAATTAATAGTTTTACTTTTTGTAGTTTTATTAATTGTTGATAATACATTTATCGTTTCATTTGAAATAGATGATTTTATTTATTCTTTATCTTCACCATATTTTTTCGGCTTATTAATTTTTTTATTTATTTTTATTTTTATTATACAAACTATTTATTTTAGAATTATAAATCGGTTTCACAAATATAAAATGAATAGATATTTGGAAAAACAAAAAATAGGATATGAATATTTTACACTTGGAATGGTGGCATTAGCAAACAAAGATTATAAAAAAGCTTCTTCTTTTTCACAAAAGCTTAATCGATTTTTAAAAGATGATAGAGGTCTACCTTTATTACTTTATTCTGAAGTTTTAAAGAAAACAAAAAATTTTGATAAATTAAAAACAACTTATAATGAAATGCTTAATATTCAAACCACTAAAGAGTTAGGCGAAATAGGCCTAATGGAATATTATCTTAGTCTTCAAGATTATCACCATGCATTTTTATATGCAGAAAGGTTGTTCATTAAAAATCCTAATATTGAAAATTTGTATAACAATATATTGCAAATAATTGCTAAAACGAATAATTGGAGTCAACTTTTGCGAATATCAAAAAAAGCATTCGAAAATAAAATAATATCAAAAACTATATACCAAGAACACAGATCCATAGCACTTTTTGAAATAGCAAAAATTAAATTTCAAAATGATATTAATGAAGCAATTACTTTGACAAAAGAAGCAGTTAAATTAAGAAGTTTTTTCGTTCCATATATTAAATTTTTAGTTAATTTGCTTTTAACAAATAATAATATTCGTGAAGCAAAAAAATTTATAATTCAGGCTTGGAATGAAAATCCCAATACAGAATTAAGAAAATTTATAATAGAAATTTCAAATAAATTTGATTTAGATATAATAAAATTTGTTTCTAGTTTCAAAAATATAAATGTTAAAAATGAACAAAATAAACTTTTACTAAGTCACGCCTGTGTAATTAACAAAAAATGGACTGATGCTAGAGAACACATAAAGTCTATAATGAGCAATAAACCCTCAAAAGAAATTTGTGAAATAATGTCAATGATTGAATTAGGAGAAAATAATGACCTCACAAAAAGCAACTCATGGAAAATTAGAAGTGAAAATGCTGAATTAGAGAATTGCTGGATATGCACAATTACAAACCAACCTCACCAAGAATGGTCATCAGTTTCTAAGGCTGGTTACTTTAATTCTCTTGAATGGAAACAATTATCAATGGTATACCAGAATGAAATAGAAAGAATACAAATTGAAAACTGATAGTTTAAATTTTTTTATAGGTTATGATTCTAAAGAGGATATAGCTTACAGGGTCTGTAAATATTCAATCTTAAAGAATACAAATTCAAATATAAAAATTCACTCATTAAAACTTTATGAGCTAATTTCAAAAGGCATGTATACTCGCAATGTAGATCCTTTGGCATCAACTGAATTTACATATTCTCGTTTTTTAGTTCCATCCTTAATGAATTACAACAAATGGGCAGTATTTTGTGATTGTGATTTTTTGTTTTTTGATGATGTTATTAATCTCACTAAAAATTTAGATGATAGTAAAGCAGTATATTGTGTTCAACATGATTACACCCCAAAAGAAAAACATAAAATGGATGGACAAAAACAAACTATATATCCTAGAAAAAATTGGTCTAGTTTTATCTTATACAATTGTAGCCACCCAAGTAATAAAAAATTAACAGTTGATTTAGTTAATAAAGAATCCGGATCATTTCTTCATCAGTTTAAATGGTTAGATGATAATGAAATAGGATCTCTTGATGAAAGATGGAATTGGTTAGAAGGATGGACCAGCCAACATAATTCTGCCTCACCATTTGCAGTTCATTATACTAGAGGTGGCCCATGGTTTGAAGAATGGCAAGATGTAGAGTATGCTAGTGAATGGCTGACTACACGAGATCAGTATTTAGATCAAAAATATAAGTCATAAATTAAATTTAGAGAAAATAATTTCTTTAATATTATTAAACATAATATCCATAGATTCTGATTGTTCCACAAGCTCTATAGAATCGTACCAAGGGGTTTTACTTTCAGATTGATTCCAGTAGTGAAATATTGCAAAAGATTTTGGTTTAATAAGAATTGTTGGAACATTTAATGCACCAGCTAAATGTGCAGTGCTATTGCTTACAGTAATAAACAAATCTAATGAACGTAAAAGTGCAGAAATCTTCTCAAAATCATTCATTAAATCAATATTTTTAAGAGTTAATAAGTTAAATTTATCATTATTTATTATTTGTTTTAGATCTTCATCAATATTGCCATATTGTAAATTAATAAAATGAGAGTTTGGTATTGTTAACAAACTTTCAAAATCATTTATATTAATTGATTTTCCTTCACCATAAAACTCTCTTTTACTTTTCCAAGATAAGCCAATTTTAATACCTTTATATTGATTTAATAGCGAACTAACATACCCCACATTTTCTTTTAGAGGTTCTAGATATGACTTTGATGAAAAATCATTTACATCTTTACGAAAAAATTTACCAAGACTTCCTGCAAAAATTACTTTATCAAATTTCTTTAAATTTACTGAATCGTTAGAAAGGGATAAAAAAGGTATTATATTTTTTTCTGCACTATAAGATCTTTTAAATAGACTTATAAGCCTCTCTTCAGTTTCAATTAAACAGTCTGGAAATTGATTTATTAAATCTTTGTAGATGGTGCTATAAAGTATTTCATCTCCAATACCTTGTTCTTTAATTATTAATAGCTTATCGCCTTTTTTTAGTTCAGAACCAGTAAAAACAAACTTTCGAATTTTATTTTTCCAATTTCTATTAATATAGTATTCATCCTTATTTAACCTTTCATCCCAATAGTGCCAGGCCCTTGAGTAATCTTTTTTATACAACAAAAAATGTGCAAAATTTTTTTTAAAATTCATATCATTTGGATTTATTTTATTTGTTTTTAAAAAATATTTTTCAGCCTGAATATAATTTTTATTATTAAAATAGCTTAAAGCTAAATTTGAGTTAACATCTTTATGCTCAGGATTTTTTTCTAAAATTTTTAAATATATCTCTATTGCTTTTTTATACTCACCAATTTTATTGTACGCAGTTCCAAGATTATTATATGCATTTACAAATCCTGGATTAATTTTTATTCCCAATTCAAGAATTTTGATTGCATTTGTTGGATCCATTAATTCTAAATATGTTTTTCCTAAATTACTGTAGGTAGGGTAGTAGTTTTGCTTTATTTTAATAGCAGATAGGTAAACTTTCTTAGCTTCAGAAAATAATCCCATTTTATCAAGTATCATGCCCAGCACATTCAAAGCTATATAATCTTTTGGGTTCAGTTTTATTGAAGCTTCTACGTTTTTCTTAGCTTCATTAAGTTCATTTAAATAAAATTGAATATGAGCCTTATCCCTTAAGGTTGGTTGATCATTTGGTTTTAATTCAAGCAGTCTGTCAGCTAAAATTAATGATTCAGAAAATTCTTGTTGATCAAAGTATGCTAAATATAAATTTGATATTGCTCTCCAATTTTTTGGATCATTTTTCAAAACTATTTTATAATTATTTATAGCCTCCTCTTTTTTTCCAGCTTTATCAAGCATCACTGAGTAGTTATAGAGAGTTACGAAATCTTTTTTATTATATTTTATATATCTTTTCATTTTTTTAAGAGCTGAGTTTTTTTCACCACGCTCATATTCTTTTAAGATATCTAAAACATTTTCTTTTTTAAAAAACTTATTCATAAAAAAAACCCGGTTCTAAGACCGGGTATAATTAAAATATTAAAAATTTGAAGTTTTATCGTCTTTGACCAAACAATTGTAACAATAATATAAAAAGATTGATAAAATCAAGGTATAGCTTAAGCGCCCCCATCAGAGCTTTTTTTGAACCAATGGTTTCAGAGTCGCCCGCATAATACATATTTTTTATATTTTGAGTGTCATAAGCCGTTAAACCAACAAATACTAAAACACCTATAACTGATATTGCAAATTGCAAAGCTGAGCTTCCTACAAATAAGTTAACAATACTTGCAATAATTATACCAATTAATCCCATAAACAAGAAACCACCTAATTTTGTTAGGTCTCTTTTAGTAGTATAGCCGTAAAGACTCATAGCTGCAAAAGTACCTGAAGTGATAAAAAAAACTCTAGCTATTGAGGTTTGAGTAAATTCAATAAATACTGAAGCAAGCGATAATCCCATTATGCTAGCAAAAAGCCAAAATGTAATTTGAGCCGCTGATACAGACATTTTATTTATTCTAGCACTTAAATAAAAAACAAATCCAAGTGGAGCCAACATTACTACCCATTTTAAAGGTGAACCAAATAATAACGCTCCAACTTGTGTTACACCAACTATCTGACCAACTTCATTTGTTACAATTGAAGCTTTACCAAAAAAATATGCAATAAAACCTGTTAATAATAAACCGATAGTCATATAATTGTAGACTTTAAGCATATAAGCTCTTAAGCCCTCATCAATTGTTGCTTGATCAGTTGTTTTACTAAATGATCTTTGATTAAAGTTTAAAGCCATAAATTCTCCTTTTAATTATTACTAATATTGCTATAAATCTGACAATTTCAAGACATTTTAAATAAATTATTATGAAATATAGAAAACTAGGAGATACAGACATTAAATTAAGTCTAATTTGTTTAGGTTCAATGACTTGGGGTGAGCAAAATTCACAAAAAGAAGCATTCGAACAAATGGACTATGCAATTGATAGAGGAGTAAATTTTATTGATACTGCGGAGTTATATGCAGTTATGCCAAGAAAAGAAACGTATGGCAAAACAGAATTAATTATTGGTAATTGGTTAAAGGAAAGAAAAAATAGAAAAAAAATAATTATAGCTTCAAAAGTAGTTTCAAAATCAGATGGCTTAGGATGGATCAGAGATGGTTCAAAAAAATTAGGTTTTGATAAAAAGAATCTTAATGCGGCAATTGATTCAAGTTTAAAAAGATTACAAACAGATTACATAGATCTTTATCAACTTCATTGGCCTGAAAGAAAAGTTCCACTATTTGGTAAATTAGATTTTGAATTTGACCCCAATGATAATGAATGGACTGAACTAGAAGAGGTTTTAGAAAACTTAAAAAGTATTATTGCATCAGGTAAAATAAGACACGTAGGACTTTCTAATGAAACCCCCTGGGGAGTAATGAAGTTTTTACAACTTTCGAAAGAAAAAAAACTACCACGTATGATGTCAATTCAAAATGTATATAGCTTAGTTAATAGAGTTTTTGATATAGCTAACTCTGAAGTTTCAATAAGAGAGAATTGTGGACTTTTAGCATATTCTCCCCTTGCAGGTGGAAGATTAAGTGGAAAATACATTAATAATAAAAAACCTAAAAATGCAAGATATTCACTTTGGCCACAAAGATTTTCACGTCATAAAACTGCAAGAGGAGAAAAAGCGATTCAAAAATATGTAAACTTAGCAGGTCAATATAATATACCACCATCAACTTTTGCAAATGCTTTTGTTAACAGTAGGCCATTTGTGACTAGCAATATTATTGGAGCCACTAATATGAAACAACTAAAAGAGAATATAGACAGTGTTGATATTATTTTATCTAAAGAAATTCTTGATAAAATTCAAGAAATACATTTGTTAGATCCTAACCCTTGTGTTTAATGCTCTAGTAAATTAAATTTTTCAACAATACTATTTTTAGAATCAATACAATGTTTTCTTTTTTTAATATAACCTTTTTGTTGAAGATAAATTAATATTACTTCCCAAACATTTCTTTTAACATCTTCTCTTTTTTCAATATTTTTAAAATCATTACTAATTCTTTTTCCATCCCAAGATATGTGATTTAGAAAGTCATTTTGATTCGTTATATTGGTTATAAAATCATACATATATTGATCAAATTTCTCTTTTTGTCTTGGAAGACCTTGTTTTATTTTTAAATCTAATATTTCCTTAGTTAAATAATTTTTAAATGCTTGTCTAAGAATTGATTTATTCTCACCATTTTCTACTTTTAAATATCCAGGAATGGATAATGCATATTGGAAGAAATTCCAGTCTAAAAAAGGAGATCTTATTTCAACAGAGCTTGACATTGACGCTTTGTCCCACTTGTTAAGCAACCATTGAAGGTTTCCATATGTTGCATCTAAGTATTGAATTTGGAATTGATAATCAAAATCTTTTAATATTTCCTTATCTTCAAGAAAAGAATCAGGTGGATCAAAACTTGGTGAAATAGATGAATATCTATTTATATTATCTTTGGACTCTTTAAGAAAAAAATTACTTGGATTTAAAATAAATTTATTTTTTAAATTAGGCAATCCATGCTCCTTGATTTTTTTTTCTAAAACTTTATTTCCTTTTGTATTAAATATTGCCCCGTAAGAATCTGCGAGTGAATTAATAAATTGCATTGATAAGTAGGGGAAAAATCTTGCATATCCCCCTAAGGATTCATCAGCTCCATGGCCGTCAATGCTAACCTTAAACCCTTTTTCTTTTTGAGTCCTATATAAAACTAATTGTTTAAAATAAATTGATGTCGTTTCTAAGGTTGATAGTGTTTCATCAAGTTCATTTAAAGTATTAGAGTCCAAAGTATCTTCGGTATTTATTATTGTAGGTTTTTTTGACAAATGTTCAGTAAAATTTAAAGCGGCTTTAAAAGTTTTATTGTTACTATAATTTAAAATAAATGGATTTAAGTCTAACAAATTATTTTTTTCCAATTTATTTAAAATTGAAAAAATTATAGAAGAGTCTACACCACCACTTAATGATGTTGCAATTTTTACATCGGACACCAATCTAATTTTTGTTGCTTCAGTTAACTTTTCAATTAAATTATTCTGAATATTTTTTTTGTTGGGATTGATTGAAGGAATTTTATTTAAGCCCTGCCACCATCTAGATTTTTTAACTTCTAAATTATTAGTATTTATTAAGTAAGTGTGGCCTGGTTCAATTATTTCTATATCTTTAAAAATTGTTTTAAAATATTTTTCTCTAATAATATCATTTGAATAAAAAGCGGCATTATTGTCAATAATGAAATTTTCGTTTGAAGCTATTATTCCTTTAATTTCTGATGAAAAAATAATTTTATTTTTTAGTTTCGCTATATAGCAGGGCTTTATACCATACCTGTCCCTACAAATTAATATCTCATCTTTTTCTTTATCTAAGATAGCAAATACCCACATTCCATTAAATTTTTCAAAACATTTGAAACCCCATTCTTCGTAAGCTGCTAAGATAACTTCAGTATCAGTTTTTGAAAAAAATTTGTGACCATTATTTTTTAGTTCTTCTCTAATTTGTTTAAAATTATAAATTTCTCCATTAAATATGATCCACTTCTTATTATCCCTCGACATTGGCTGATGGCCTTTTGATGACAAATCTTGAATAGATAAACGGACATGTCCCAATAAAATATTTTTATGTTTCAAAATCCCTTCGCCATCAGGACCTCTATGTTTTATCATACAATTCATTTGATTTATTTCAGATAGATCCAAACTTTGATTATTTGATATAATTCCGTTTATTCCACACATAGTTAAATTTTGATAATTTTTAAAAGTCTTTCAACATCTTTTATATAAGCTCTATCCCATAAATACACATTCATTAAAGAATAATAAAGTTGATAAATAGGTTCATAAGAAAAATAGTTTTTTTCAATAGGCTTAACTTCACTATACATTGCTAAAAAGTTTTTTCCTATAAAGCTTGGATTAAACCATCTTAAGTAAGCTATTTCCATTTCATTATGTCCAAAAAAAGAGCCTGGGTCAATTAAACCAACTAGTTTTTTATTGTTAAAAAGAATATTGCCCTCCCAAAGATCACCATGCAATAAAGATGGTTTTGGAGATGGGGGTAAAATCTGATCAAGATTTTTAATTAGCTTTTCTATTTTATTGTTAATATTATTAGGCATAGGATTTTTTTGACAAATTATTTCAAATATATCATTCATCCTCCTATCTCTAAAAAAAATTGCCCAATTTTTTTCAAATTTATTTTTTTGTCTTAATCCGCCTATTTGTGTATCAAAAGTAAAACCAAATTTTTTTGATGAATTGAAATGAATATTTGTTAAAAAATTTATAAAAGTTCTATCAATTTGTTTCGGTACAATTTTATTATTATCAATAAATTCCATTATTAATATATCTTCATTATAATTCATTAGTTTTGGAAATAATTTAATTTTTTTCTGATTTAAAAATTTTAAATTTTTTGCTTCACTTTTTATTGCATTAAAGCTTTTATTTTTTTTTTTATAAAATTTTGCAATATATTTTTTATTATCATCAGTTTTTATTTTTATACAGTTTATATCAAAAGAATCTGATAATAATTTACTTTCAATAATTTTTTTATTTTTAAAATTAAATTTTAATAACTCTTTAATTTTTTTATCCATTACAAGTTATTTAATAGTTGTATAAATTTTCCCTGTAATTTTTTTTGCATGATTGGTAATATCCATCTTTATCCATCTCTTTAAATCATCATTTTCTTTTTTGGATGTAATATTTAACTTTTTTAATATTTCACTAACCGAAGAAGGTAAGGCTCTTTCATTGCCATCGTTAACTTTAACAACTCCAACAATTTTCTTTTTTAAATGAGCAAATAAAAAAACACCTTCTGCACCACCTTTACAAAAAATATTTTTTTTACTATGTTTAATTAAATAGCTATCAAATTTATTTACTCCACCAATCATATTTGGGTTTTCAATTATATTGTTTATCAATATTTTAACTTCAGTTGAATAATGAAAATTAGAGTTATAGCTTTTAACTAAATTTACAAGAGCTCTTGATAAATCATCTATCTGAAATGCATATTGAGGAGCACTACAACCATCCAAACTGAAATTATTTTTTCTAATTTTTTTATTTGTAAAAATTTCAAATATTTTTCTAATATTGATTTGATGATAATGATTAAAATCTAAATAATTTTTAACCACTTTATGGTTTGACAAACAACTTGCAATCATAGCCATGTGTTTACCTGAACAATTATTGTGTAATTGATTTGGCTTTAATCCAGATAATAATAATTTATTAGAACTCTTTAAATTTAATGGATTATGTACACCACATTTTAATTCATTCACTGATATATTGATTTTTTTTAACCAATTTTGTAATTCTTTAATTTGATTTTTTTCTCCACAATGAGAAGAGCAAGACAGAGCAATTTGCTTAGAATTCAATTTAAATTTTGAAATTGCTCCCGACAAAACAAAAGGTATAGCCTGAAAGATTTTTATTGAAGATCTAGGATAAATATAATCAAAATTATTCTTAGTAGAAAGAAGTATTTTTCCATTTTCGTTTATCACTAAAGCTTTGATGCTATGTTTGCTTTCAATATTATTTCCTCTAGTAACAAAAGTATTAATTTTAGTCATTGTTCATTGCGATTCAAATACATCTATTATTTCACCATCATGATTAAATAAACCACATAAAATTTTATTATAACTTAAAGGCTGTTTAAATAAAGTACACACAACACTGTTTTTTATGTTTTCTATAGAATTAGAATGTTGAGATTCATACCCTCTTACTATTCGAATATATGTACCATATGGCTGATTAATTTTTGAAAAATTTTGATAACCCCACCAAAAGCAATCATTTTGTGCTGATAATGGCCTTGATACATCGACACCTCGATTAACAAATAGTATTTTTTTTGTATTTGTAAAAGCAGCATGCTTTAAATTATAAAAATATTCTTGATGTCCAGGAAAACTAGTTACAACCGAATTAATTCTAATTGTCCATTTAGAGATAGATAAGGTGCCTTGTGACGATATATTTTTAGCTTCATCTTTAGAAAACCCATAAGATTCAATTGTTTTATCAACCCCATGCTCAAACATCCATTCAACTATTTCTTGTGGATTAGGCGCTATTTGTAATTGCATCAATTTTAAAAACATCTCTTCTTGTGCACCTCTTAAAAATATTACATCTTTTGGATCTAAATTATGATTAGCCATTAATTTAAAACGGAGGTCGATTATACTGGTCAGAGTTTCTTTAGCCTTATTTCCTAAACCTATTACATTGCCTAGTATAACTAGTTTATCTTTAGATTTAAAATTCAACAGTATATGTTTTTTTATTGATTTGAATGACTCATAATTTGAATGAATAGAACCTATTGCCCAAATACGTTTAGTATTAGATAATTCTATAAAGTTAGATTCTTTTTTCAATATATTACTTTGAATTCAAAATGGTTTCAATTTTTTCAGTTGATTGAAAATAATCTGTTTTTTCAACAGCTGCTACTTCTCGAGCAAGTCTTTCAAGTGCCATTTGAAACATTTGTCTCTCACTATATGATTGCTCTGGTTGGCTATTTTTTCTAAACAAATCTCTAACTACCTCAGCTATTTTAATTGGATCGCCTGAAAATATTTTTGCGTCATATTCTTGGGCCCTTCTACTCCACATTATGCGTCTAATTTTTGGTTTTAATTTTAAAACTTCGAAGACTTCACTTATTGTTTTTTTATTACAAATTTTTCTTAAGCCTACTTCTTTTTCTTTTTCTAATGGAACACGAATTGTTAGTTTTCCTTGTTCCATTTTAACAACATAGAATTTTGTTTTTATACTAGAGATTTCCATGGACTCAATTTTAACAATTTCACCTACACCATGTTTTGGATAAACTACAATTTCACCGAGTGAAAATTCTGAATTTTTTTTTGACTTCATTATTTTCCAGGCTTGTCACTAAAGTGGTCTTCAAATTTATTTTCAATATTTTCCCACTCAGTTGCATCTTCAGGTTGGTCTTTTTTTTCAGTTATAACAGGCCATATTTCAGAATATTTTCTATTAATTTCCGCCCATTTTTCCATACCAGCTTCAGTATCTGAGTGTATAGCTTCTACTGGGCACTCAGGTTCACATACCCCACAATCTATACATTCATCTGGATGTATGACTAGCATGTTTTCTCCCTCGTAAAAGCAATCAACAGGGCACACATCGACACAGTCGGTAAATTTACATTTTATACATTTTTCATCAACTACATAGGTCATTAAATTATCCTTTAGATTTAATTTTTTCTATAGCTTTAATCTTAGCATTACCACAGCTTACGTCGGATATATATAGCAATCCAGCCAAACGACGTATAAGATTTGATTCAAAATCGTGTATTTTTCCATCAGATAATATGATCTCCCACAAGATTTCTATAAGTAATATTTTTCTTTCTTCAGAATAAATTTTATTAATTTTGGATGTATAAAAATATAGAGATCGTGGCTCATTTTTATTAGATATTCCTTCTTCAATCACTTTGGCAACCTTTGATTTATCTTGTTTGAAAATTTCAACCAAAGCATTTGATATTTTTTCAATTTCATCATTTGAAATAATACCATCAGAATTAGCTGCCTCTATCATAATACCTGAAAGTAATTTTAAATCTGCTAATTCATCAGAATCTTCTTTATTAAGATCTTTTTGAAATATATTGAATAATGAGTCTAACAATTTTAATTCCTATTTTTTATTGTCTATTAAAGTAGTTTTTCTAAAACTGCAAAAGGAGAATTTGGATCTGCTTTTATTTTCTTTTTTTCTGATTTTTTATTTATATCTATTTTATGAACTTTAGATTTACTTTTCTTCTTTTTTAAATTGTTTTTTTCTATTTTCTTTTTTATACCAGCATAAAATAATTTTTTATTTCCACCTAATTCTACACAGTTAAATCCACAGAAAGCTAGTATATTTTGAAGTTGGTTAGCATTACAACCAACTGGATTCATTAGACTTGATGACTCTAAAAATGGGCCAAATTTAATTTTTTGTCTAGCAAGAAAAAAAACTCTTTCAAAAACATCTATTCTCAAAGCAAAACCATTTAAGCAAAGATATCCTATAGACAACCAATAACTTTCTGGCATTTTGATATTTGAAACAAATGAAACTCTACCATCAGTAGGGAGCTGAAAGACAGAATCTATATTAACTTTATTATAAACCTGCCACAAAATAGCACATAGACTCATGGCTGATTTTTTTAAAAAATTAGGTGTAAAAAAGAATTTAGCACCTATGCGAATACCTAATTTAGAAATTTCAGTTTTATCAACTTCACTTATATTTTTTATAAATTCAGAATGCTTACCTATTTCTAATGAGCCTAGTTGATCAAATGTATTATATACTATAGCCCTAACATTTGAGGAAACTGAGTCATTAAGATCGTTTTTTATAGGTCTAAGCTCTTCAGTTATTTTTTTATCAATCCAATCTTGTAATTTTGCTGAAACTAATAGCTTCTTTTCCCCATCTAAATATTCTGAATTTAAAGCTTCCGCTTTAGGGGAATAAATATTTTTACCTTTTAGAAGAAGTCCCACTGGCTCATCTCCCCAAAATATTTTGATATCTTCATTAAGTTTTAATTGCTCAATTATTCCAAGATTAATTGAATCGTAAGGAGCATTTAAAAAATTATTTATTTTTTCTTCTATCATATTTCTTAAGGATTTTTTAACATGTGATAATGAAAAAAGAGAATGAGAAAATGCAATTTCATTCAACTTTAAATCAAAACCATTTATATATCCATACTTTTTTTCATTTAATATCACAGATTTGTTTTCAATACTAAATATTGGGTCATTTGAGCTTTCATTATTTTTAATGAAAAAACTTGCAGAAACATCTATAAATTTATTTGTTAAACTTAAATGAAGCTGATCAGATAAATTATTTTCAATTTGCTGGGTTTTTTCTTGCCAAAAATTAGAATCTGAAAGCCATTCTCTATGGTTAGCTATGTATGTCCATGTTCTGATACTAGAAATTTTTCCAGATAGCTGCTCAATTCCTCCATCACAATTTTCTAAATTACATATTTTTTTATTAAACCAATCTTCTGTAATTTTATTATTGTTAT
>CETH01122316.1_pt1 | contig 16920 bp, 12 predicted proteins | sample 361461 | NCBI WGS metagenome assembly CETH01 (sample SAMEA2622695, study PRJEB7988) | marine metagenome | isolation source: saline water (ENVO:00002010), including
CTTCTTCGCGGCAGACTTCTTCTTCGAACCCCGGCGGCGGCCACCACCCTTTGATGCTTTTTCGGCTAGCATCTTCACTGCCTCTTGCAATTCGAGAGCTTCCGGCTCAGCGCCTTCGGGTAGGTTGGCATTGGTCTTTCCGTCGGTCACGTAGGGCCCGTAGCGACCATTCTTTACGATGACATCCCCACCAGTCTCAGGATGTTTACCCAGTTCTTTCAGCGGAAGCTTCGCATCCAAAAGAGCGACAGCTTCTTCCAACGAGACGGTCCACATTTCGTCATTCGCCGTGAGACTGGCGTAAATCTTACCGCGTTTGACGTACGGCCCGAAACGTCCTAGCGCGGCCACAATGATCTTATCTGTCTTCGGGTCGTTACCTATCGTTCGCGGAAGCTCTAGCAACTTCACCGCGTAATCAAAGTCGACCGAGGTATGATCAATCTCTTTCGGCACACTGACGCGTTTAGGTTTCTCATCCTCGGTCGGAGGTGCTAGCTCCACATAAGGACCATACGGACCGTACTTAAGCTTTATCATACGGCCCTCGACAGGGTGCACGCCGAGTTCGTCTCCGTCGGGGTTGAACCCATCAAGCGACCGAGTGCTCTGGCAGTCTGGATAGGCCGAGCAACCTAAGAAACGCCCGTACCGGTTCCAGCGAACCAACATAGAGGAGTCGCACTTGTCGCAGGTCTCGCCTTCCGCGGCGAGGATCTCCTTGATGATCTCGTCGGAGTTTTCTTCGCCCTCCTTCAACCGTCTCATGAGACGGGGATAGAAATCCTCAAGCCGCTCGCGCCAATCGAGCTTGCCCTCAGCGATCTGGTCTAGCTCAAGTTCAACATCTCGGGTGTATCCGACATCGAAGATGTCAGGCAGTACCCTGACAAGCAGTTTTGAGACGACCTCGCCCAAGTCAGTCGGATGAAAACGCCTTTGTTCGAGTTCGACATACGGGCGCCTCTCATTTTGGAGCACCGAAATAATCGAGGCGTACGTTGAGGGGCGTCCGATTCCCTGTTTCTCTAGCTCCTTAACCAGACTTGCCTCTGAATAACGCGGTGGTGGCTGTGTAAAATGCTGTCTAGGCTCAATGCCCGTCACGTTCGCAGATGCACCCTCAGAAAGCTCTGGCAGTGCCTCTAAATCACCCACAGGTTTCTGGTCGCCTTGCTCAAGCGCTTCCTTGTACAGCTTCGTGAATCCGTCAAACTTCATGATTGAACCAGAGGACCTGAACTGATATTCCCGACCGTCAGAGCCTTCCATATCGAAGTCTACTGAGGTGATATCGTGGACCGCCGGCTCCACCTGGCTAGCCACAAACCTCAGCCATATCATCTCGTACAACTTGGCCTGGTCTACCTCGAGGTAGCGCGCAGCCTCCGAAGGAACAATTGTCACATCAGTCGGCCTTACCGCTTCGTGCGCATCTTGTGCGTCTTTGTTCTTCCCTGAGTAAAGCCTTGGAGCCGCAGGAAGATACTTCTCTCCATACTCTGACTTCTCTTTTATCCAAGAACGTGCTTGATTCGCAGCGGTCGGAGAGACACGAGTAGAATCCGTGCGCATATACGTGATAAGCCCTACCTGACCCCTGCTGCCAATCTCCTGACCTTCATAGAGCCTCTGTGCATTCGACATAGTACGCTTCGTCGAGAAGCGAAGTCTCTTTGAAGCTGCCTGCTGCATTGTCGATGTCGTGAACGGAGCTGGGGGGTTTTTCTTTTGCTCACGCCTTCGCACCTCCGTCACTGCAAAGGGCAGATCCCTCACAGCATTCAGGACGGTCTTCGCCTCTTCCTCACCACCGATCTTGAACTTCGACTTACTGTCTATCGTATTGTCATCAATGCGATGGAGCCTCGCCTCAAAAGGCTGTCCATCCTTGAGCAGGTTCGCCGTAATCGACCAGTACTCATCCTGCACGAAGGCCCGAATCTCATCTTCGCGATCACATATAATCCGGAGGGCAACCGTCTGAACACGACCAGCGGAGAGTCCGGGTCGAATCGGCCGCCACAGAAAAGGGCTTACTTTGAAACCGATCAACCGGTCCAGAATCCTGCGCGTCTGCTGAGCATCAATCTGGCCGTGATCTAGATCGCCACCACGCTCTAGTGCCTGACGAACGGCACCCTTCGTCACCTCACCAAATGTGATTCTCTTAAAACGCTCTGGATTCTTTTCATAGCCGAGTTCCTTAGCGACATGGAAGGCAATCATTTCACCTTCCCGATCCCTATCAGTCGCGAGGATTATGGAGTCCTTACCCTTCGCTGCCCTCTTGAGCTCAGCGATCACTTTACCCTTGCCTCGAATCGTTACGTACGTCGGTTCGAAAGGATTCTCAAGATTGACTAGATCGACGCCCAGCTTCTTGGGAGGAAGGTCAATAACGTGGCCGATTGTAGCCTTGACCATATACTCGCTACCCAGATACTTGCTAATACTCCGTGCCTTAGCCGGAGACTCTACGATGACGAGGTGTTTTGCACTCATTTGGGTTCAGTTTTTACTGCTGAGAGCTCAAGGTTTTCGATGATGTGCAACGTGACATCTTCTACTGACTTGTGGTTTGTGTCTACTCTCAGTGACGCAAGAGCGTAAGCGGTTCGCCGCGATTCGAGAAGTCCTCGTGCATCCTGAACCCCCCTATCTCTGGACAGAAGAGGACGTTCGGTAAAGTCACTACCCACTCGTCGAAGTGACTCTTCCGCATCGACTTCGAGCCATATAGATAGAGTGCTCGCTCCCAATCGGGACAGGCGCCCTTGCTCCGCGGCCCACCCTCCTCCAGTCGCCAAGACAATTTCGTCTTCGCTGAGTAATTCTTGAGCGACAGATGCTTCTTCCCGTCGAAAAGCACTCTCGCCCAGGTCCGAAAACCAGTCTCTTATAGATCTGCCCGAGCGACTGACAATCTCATGGTCTAGGTCGAAAAAACGCCATCCAAGCTGGGCTGCGAGCGCTCTCCCAACCGATGTCTTGCCAGCCCCCATGAAACCGACAAGGACGACCCGGTTAACTGCAGACTCGGTCAACGCTCCCCGAAACCTCGTTCCACCAAGTACGTGATATACCCATCGAAGTTTCTTCGCAGTTCTCTTACTGAATCACCGCCAAACTTTTCGAGAACTGCATCCGCGATGACAAGCGCTACCATCGCCTCCCCAACCACTCCAGCGGCAGGAACGGCACATACGTCACTGCGCTCGACTGCGGCATCACCCTCTGACCCATCTCGCAAGTCCACACTGGGAAGTCGCTTACGCAGCGTAGAGATCGGCTTCATCGCACCTCGTACTAGGATTGGTTGACCTGTCGTGACACCTCCTTCTAGCCCTCCAGCACGATTCGATGCCCGGCCAATGCCACCAGACCGGGTCTGGTCTTCGGCTAGAACGATTGGGTCATGTACTTCGGATCCCGGTCGACTTGCAGCCTCAAATCCCATTCCCAAATCGACACCCTTAACGGCCTGTATCGACATAACAGCCGCTGCGAGCCTGCCATCGAGCCTTCTATCCCATGACACGTAAGAACCAAGGCCGACAGGAAGTCCACGCGCCACGACCTCGAAGATTCCTCCGAGTGTATCTCCTCTATCCTTAGCCTCGTCGATCTCTTTGCACATTAGGGCTGACGCCTTGCGATCTAGACATCGTACGGGATCCTCATCTGCCACCGCATTGAGATCGTCTGGGAGATCAGTAAGATCGACAGCAACCGATCCAATTGCGCGGACATGACTTTGGACCGAGATACCAAGCTCTAGCAGAAGTCGCTTGGCCACCGCGCCGCATGCTACCCGCGCAGCTGTCTCACGAGCGCTTGCCCGCTCAAGGATATCTCTTACGTCACGGCGATCATATTTGAAGGCGCCAGCAAGGTCCGCATGGCCAGGTCGTGGCAGATAGTGAGGTTTGAGCGATTTCAGATTCACGTCTTTGGGTGGCGCTTCGTGGGCCATCGCCGTGGTCCAGTTTTCCCAGTCTCGATTTCGAATAACCATCGAGATCGGTGAGCCCAACGTTTCACCGAGTCGGACTCCACTTAGAAGTTCCACATGATCTTTTTCAATCTGCATACGGCGGCCTCGGCCGTACCCTCTTTGGCGCCGCACGAGTTCCGGATCTACGTCGCGCGCTACATCGAGACCTAGGCCAGAAGGAACACCCTCCAATAGCGCTGTCAGCGCTTTACCGTGCGATTCGCCGGCTGTGTGAAAACGTAAACAGATCATTGTTTATTGACCTTTGAACCCAGATCAGTCGTTACGTGAACGAACGCAATTAGAGAATCTCGCCTGGGTCGGATTTGGCATCTCTTAGACTGACTGCGTGTGACCCAGGAAGCGTTCTTGGCATCAGCGAGTGCAGACAACCTCTTCCTTTTGGGTTGGAGTGACCGGTTCAGTAGGGGGAAGCTCTGCGCCTCCGAAGATGGCACAACCCTCTTTCTTTCCAAGCTCAGAGTGGGTTGCCACAGCACTCCATCCGGAGCTGGACGCAGTTATCGCTAGTATCACCCCATGAGAGCTCGCGAGGGAAAGCTCTTCCAGATCGTTCGTATATGAATAGTGGTCCTCCAAATACGTCTGCTGCCGACTCGACAAATGCTCGAGGTCAGCCTTCATCGCTGCGAAATATGCCCTCTCGCGAATCGCACTGAATTTCGGAATCACAATTGCGGCTATGATCGCAATGATGACAGCTACGATAAGGAGCTCGACAACAGTGAAGCCTTTGCTTTGCTGCATTTTCATATTCCAAACGAGACGTTTTCTGACTCGGGTCCTCGCAGAGACGAAATCTGATTTGACCAGCAACTCTAATAACTTGGCACAACCCGGAAAGAACCGGCAAGCCAAAACGAGCTGTGAACCCACCTCCTGACCCATCTATAAATCAGTGTAACGCATTCACCCGAAATCGAATCACTTCAAGGCACCTGACCTCTATCGTTCAGCTTCGAGCTGAATCTCTCTTCACTGTCCCAGAGCGCAATCGACGGACGAGTCCATAACTTAGCTTTTTGGCTTAATAGATTGTATTTGACGATGCATCCAAGTGCTGAGATTCCATCTTTCCACCCAATCTTCTTGCCCTCAGCATACGAGCGACCATGGTAACTGATCGGGAGTTCGTAAATTCGAGCACCGGCCTGTGCTAGCCTTGCCGTAATTTCCGGCTCAATCCCAAACCGGTTTGCAGACAGGGGCAACTCATCTAGTAGCTCCCGCCGAACCATTTTGTAGCACGTTTCCATGTCAGTCAGGTTCAGGTCGGTAAACATATTTGAGAGCAGGGTCAGGAAACGGTTTCCGACAGAATGCCAGAATAAAAGGACTCTGTGCGGACCACCCAAGAAACGTGATCCGTAGACCGCATCAGCCTTACCGGAGAGGATAGGCTGAAGCAGCCTCGGGAACTCATGAGGGTCGTACTCCATATCCGCATCCTGGACAACCACCACGTCCCCGGTGGCATGCTTAAATCCGGTGCGTAAAGCAGCACCCTTTCCCTGATTCACTTTTTTACTTATCAACCGATCGATGAGGTCGCCTTCTAACCTGGCTAGCAACTCACTCGTCCCGTCAGTCGACCCATCGTCGACGACTATGACTTCCAGCCAGAGGGGCACATCCCGCACCCGGCTTAGAAGTGTTTCTACAGTTTGGACTTCATTATATACCGGGATGACAACCGAGAGTCGAACTCGATCCCACGCCAAGCCGCCGTCGAGATCCCGTGGTCCAGCGCTCTTGGGAAAATTCATCTTTCAGGACTCTATTGACGGTTCAACCAACTAAAGCTGAAAAGGTAATCCGATGGGAAACCCTTTGCGTGGTCTCAGCGAGAATCTGGCCGAACCAATCGACATACTTCATCCACGATCGAATATCCTGACCCACCCATTCGTCCGACCGGGTTAAGATCCTCCGAAAAAATAATGCTCGTCCCTCGTTCTTTCCGAAGCGAAGAGTCTAGCCGGATACCGACGACTTCACCAACGACCAACGTATTGTATCCACTCAACCCGACCTCTTGGGTAACTTCGCACTCCAGCACTGCTTTACACTCAGAAACAAAAGGGGCGGCCACACGATCGGAATCAACCGGAGTTAGCCCGACAAGCGCGAACTCATCGACCTCGGGCGGCACGCTGGCTGATGAATCGTTCATCTGCTCAATTAATTCTTGAGACACGATATTCAAACAAAAAGCACCAAGCTCTCTGATGTTCGCGAGCGAGTCTTTCATCCCCGACTTCTTCTGGCCAATCGAGACCCCCACCAACATCGGGTGGACAGATAGCACATTGAAAAAGCTGTAAGGTGCAAGGTTTGGAACGCCATCTGCGCTTCTGGTTGACAACCATCCAATCGGACGAGGCACCACGAGGGACGTGATCAGCTCGTAGCGCTCTAGCTCTAGGAGTTCACCTGGAGTCAGGACCTCTGTGACCAGGCTCAACCGCCTTGAGGGACGTCGATGACCTGACCAACGTAAATACGGCTGCCCCGAATCCCATTCCTATCCCGAAGTTCATCGACCGTAGTGTCGTGCGCTCGGGCAATGGTCCACAAAGAGTCGCCTCGCCGCACTCTGTATTCCAGCATATCCGGTTCACCGACCCCTCGAGCCAGCAAGGAAGTTACATAGTCGGCGTAGGGCCGGGGAAAAAGTGCGACGTGGTAGTGGCGTGGACTACGCTCTAAGGTTGCCTCAAGCACCCCCTGTCTCTCTAGACTCGAAAGGACCCCCTGCAACCATTCACGACAAGCACGGTTCCAACTGTATCTCAGGTCTAGCGCCATTCCGGTCGGGTGCACCGACCTATCGGATGCATTACGAGGCTGTCTTGTGGTTGGACGCGTCAGGCTCGTGATAACAAGCTGCTCTCCACACGCCCGCCGGTACTGGGCTCCAAGGCGCTCGGCAAAGAGCCGAACTTCAGGACGAGCGAACGGATAGCGCACATCGTTCTTCACGATAAAGTCACGAGTTGACTCAATCCGGACTAACCACCCTTGATCTACAAAGAAACGCACACGCTCAGGGGTATCGATAAACGTGTAGTCATGTTGTCGCGCCATCTGGACCTGACGATCCATGGACGACCGCGATCCTTGAAGCGATTGTGCGATTGCGGAACACGGGGAGACCGCAATCACAGCAGCGATGGAAACACCAAATAGTGCCAGTGGCAGCAGCCGAGAATGAATGCGATTCAGAATCATCTCTTTATCGATTCAAAACCTGTGTTTCGAAGGATCTCAGTGTAGTCGCACTACAGTAGTAAACATTTGTTTACACGCGCAAGGATTATGAAACATTCTTACTTGGCAGACCCTAGCTTTTAAAACAGAACGATGATCTGAACGAGCAGATCAAAGCCGCCACACCAAGAGCTTTCTCAGTGTTCAACACTCCTCTGCTGCACGGATGGGACCGACCCTATCAAACCGAGATCCTACTCACGGCTAGGGAGTCAGACTTCTCGAGCATCGTTGTATCGAGCTGAGACACGATCCCAATTAACAATGCTCCAGAAAGCAGACAGATAGTCCGGCCGACGGTTCTGATACCTTAGGTAGTAGGCATGCTCCCACACGTCGACCCCGAGTAATGGCGTTAGGCCATGCATGAGCGGGCTGTCCTGATTCGGTGTTGCCTGAACAGACAGAGCCCCCGCAGCATCCGAGCAAAGCCAACCCCACCCAGATCCAAACTGACCTCCGGCCGCCGCCTGGAACTGCGTCCTGAATTCGTCTAGTGACCCAAAGGCTGCATCCACCGCTAGGGCGAGATCACCCGTCGGGGCTTCTGCACCCCCCGGAGTCATCACATCCCAAAACAGAGTATGGTTGACGTAACCACCTCCATTGTTCCGAACAGCTCCTCGGATCTCCTCAGGAATAGCGTTCAGATTCGAGACTAGATCGATCGCTGACATTTCATGGAGATCGTTATGGCTTTCCAGTGCCGCATTTAGTTTGCTGGTGTATCCGGCATGATGCTTGCCGTGATGGATAGCCATGGTTTGTGCGTCGATGTGAGGCTCAAGGGCGTCATGCTCAAAGCCCAGGTCAGGAAGCTGGAAAGGGTAGGCCATTTCTGCGGAACTCCTTGGCGTGGATTTCTCGTTTAAGACGGGCGCTCTCGCCCATACCGATCCTTCTACCAACAGGAACCTACAAGTCTTCTGTCGATACCTTGAAGCTAAGAAACCAAGGCACGCCAGCAAACCTCATCAACAAGGGGCGGGACTACCTTATGGTCGCCCCATCCCCCGTGATGGTGCTAAGACCGCAAAAGACGTGAATCAGTCACTCATGGCCTCTCGTCTTGAAGAGATCGCCTCATAAGGCTTACGCTCGAAATAGCTACGGGTTTCGGCTACCACTACAGGAGCGAGTAAGATCAGCGCAATGAGATTAGGCCAGATTACGATCGCTAGTGCTACGTCGCCAAGAGCCCACACAACGGCCAAAGGAATCGCAGCACCGGTAAAGTGTGCCAGAACGAAGAGTGCTTTGTACGGAAGTATAGCCCTCTTTCCAAAGAGATAGTAAGCGCAGCGATCTCCATAATAGCTCCAGGAAATCGCAGTCGAAATCCCAAAAAGAAGCACTCCGAACACAACTATGAAGTGGCCCCAGTCTCCAAGGGGCGCCAGCCCCTGCCGGAACGCTTCCGCCGTAATCGGGGCCCCATTCTCAACTGCGTTGCCGTAAAGCGAGGTGTATGTCGCACCATCGTCAGCCTTCGCCTCACCGCTTCCTGGATAGATTGTCCCTGTAAAGGGCATCGTTTGCGCGACATCTGTATACAGCATGTCGACGCTAGCTTCGTGCCAAGAAACCATCGCTGCACCCACGCCCGTCTTCACATGAAGACCTTCGGCGATCTCTATCGATTGCGGCGCATCTACACCAGCGTAACGGTTCTCCTCCACTTCGGCGGTCCAAGTAATATCACCACCACCCAGCGTCACCTCGGTCGGGAACCGCTGCTCATGTGTACCTGTGACCACGATCACCAACCCTGTCAATGTACAGATGACAAGTGTGTCGATCAGTGGCTCTAGAAGAGCCACCACGCCCTCAGAGACAGGCTCGTCAGTTTTCGCTGCTGCGTGCGCGATCGGTGCGGAACCCTGACCAGCTTCGTTCGAAAACAAACCTCGGCGGACACCCCACATCATCGTGACCATAAAGACGCCGATCCCGATGCCCGCAACTCCGGCTTGGGGATTGAACGCCTCTGTGACCACCATGGCAAAAGCTCCCGGCACACTCCCTAAATTAAGCACCAGGATCACCAATGCGCCGAACACATAGATCGCAGCCATGAACGGCGCGAGAAAAGCCGTAACCCTACCAATCCTTCCTATTCCTCCGAGAATAACTGCGGCCACTATGACCGTGGTGATAGCACCCATCACTATCGTTGGAATGCCGAAGGCGCTGTTCATCTGATCGGCTACAGTGTTCGCCTGAACTGCGTTACCGGTAAAGAAGGCCGTGAACGCGAGCATGACTGCAAAAAAGACCGCCATCGGCTTCCATTTGGCACCAAGCCCACGCTCGATGTAGTACATCGGGCCACCGGCAACATTTCCGAATTCATCCGTTGTTCGGTATTTCTGCGCTAGAGTCACCTCAGAGAACTTTGTAGCCATCCCCAAGAACGCAGTTACCCACATCCAGAAGAGTGCGCCGGGACCTCCCCAGTGAATCGCCATTGCCACACCGGCGATGTTACCGATACCAACTGTGGCCGACAGCGCAGTTGTTAGCGCTTGGAAGTGAGAAACATCACCGGGGTCATCGGGATCGTCGTATTTCCCAGTGGTAACCCCGAAACCGTGTCCTAGACGAGTTATCTGGACGAAACCGGTGCGAACCGTCAGGTAAAACCCGGTTCCCAATAGAAGGATGACCATGAAGGCGACTTGTTCACCTCCAAAGGGGATCCCAATGTTGATAATGTAGTCGTTCGCGAAGTCGACGATCGGCTGGAGAAAGCTGTTTAGAAAGGACTCCATGCGTTATGCCCGTTAGTCGGTGGCAACGAGTCGCAGTTTCTTACCCGCGACTCAGGATTCACGGCGAAGATTGCGCCGTCAGGTTAGCTAGTGCAAGCAATTTCCTAGCGATCCTACAAATCACCCTGAGGCAATCGCTCTCTCGCACAGATGCCGCGCGACTGCGGTGGCAAGTATCTCATGGGTCCGGTTCACGATAGCGTCGAGTGAGTGCGACTCCTGAAACATCTCCTCCGCCTTATCTCTGAGTTCCGGGACAGTCGGCAAGTGAGGGAATGACATCTCAGTTAATCGCTCCTCCATCTGAGTTCTGGTGCGTCTAACACAATCCGACAAGTCTTCTATCGGATGCGCCTCACACCAAGCTTCGCGAACAGCCCAAGAGATCCCCTCAATGTTGAAGGCCTCAGCAAGCTCGTTAGCAACCCTCTCCACAACCTTCCTGCCCACTGGTCGCTCGCCCCTGACTATTTCCTCTGGCGGAGCACGAAGATCCCAGACAAGGCGGAACCACGACATGACCTTGAGGACGTAGTAGGAGATGTCGATCTCCCACCAACGAAAACCTTGCCGAGTCGAACTCTGGTAGTGGTGATGGTTGTTGTGCCAACCCTCACCGAGGGTGATCAAGGCGAGCCACAAATTGTTACGAGAATCATCACCGGTGAGATACCGCTGAGAGCCCGAGACGTGGGCAAGAGAATTAATAAAAAACGTGCAGTGAAAGAGAACGACAGTGCTCCAAAAGAAGCCCACTACTAGCATGGCCCATCCGCCAACAAACCAAACTCCGAAACCCAACAGAATCGCCGGCAGATATGTGTGACGGTCGAGCCAAACAAGTTCTGGATAACGTGTTAGATCCTTCACGGTTCCATAATCCGGTTCCCAGTTGCTCGGGTTGAAAATCCATGTGACATGGGAATACAAAAAACCGTGGTGCCGAGGAGAATGCACATCGTGCTCGGTGTCAGAATGCAGATGATGGTGTCTATGCACAGCAGCCCACCAAATCACCCCGCGCTGGGCGGACGTCTGTCCCAGAAACGCAATCAAGAACTGCATCGCGCGACTCGTCTTATACGTCCGATGACTGAAATACCGATGATACCCTGCCGTTATCGCCCACATGCGAACAACGTAGAGAGCTGAAGCCACCACGAGAGCCCGCAGGGGGACGCCAGTCCAGATCGCTCCCAAGCAAGCTAGATGGGTCGCGACGAACGGAATCGCTGACGGATAGACAACGTCGCTGTGAGGGGGATGACTCTCCAGCAACCCTTCCTCCCTTTCGTGCTCTTTCTGTTAACTGGGCAATCGCAAGCTAAGACTGTAAACCCTTTGTACAACCTTCTCCTCTTTATATGTTTATATTCGAATTTATGAATATATTAAATGCATCCCCCATACTAGAGCGCCTCAGTGCGCTCGGTGACGGAACCCGTACTCGGATGTTGGCGCTCCTAGACGGAAGTGAGTTCACCGTGTCCGAACTATGCTCCGTTCTTCAAATGCCCCAACCAACGGTAAGTCGTCACCTAAAAACGCTAGCCAATGAAGGGTGGGTGCAGGCTCGTACCGAAGGACGAAAACGGCACTACCACCTCAATCCACAACTAGAAGATTCAACGCGCTCACTCTGGCGCATCGTAAACAATGAAGTCAGAGAGCTCCCGGTGTACCGTGCCGACGCGGAGCGGGCTCAACCTGTGCTAGACGAACGTCGAATGCGCGCTACCGCATTCTTCTCTGAATCGGCAGCCGAGTGGGACAGGACGCGCGCAGAGCTTTTCGGATCTGCTACAGGGCTGGGACCCTTGCTCGGCTTGATCGATCCGACTTGGGTGGTTGGAGACCTGGGCTGTGGTACAGGAGCCCTAACTGCACGGATCGCTCCTTTCGCTCGTCGCACGATCGGTATTGATCGGTCTCCGGCTATGCTAAGCACAGCTCAGGCCAGGCTCTGTGACATGGAGACCGCAGAACTTCGCTGCGGAGAGCTAGAGTCGCTGCCCATAGGCGACCAAGAGCTCGACCTCGCCATCCTTGCCCTAGTCCTTCATTATATAGTCGATCCACGTGAGGTTCTTTCTGAGGTTCATCGCACGTTAGCACCCGGGGGGCGAGTTCTAGTGCTAGACATGCGTCGACACGACCGCGGCGCCTCTTTCTCAGAAAATATGGGCCATGTTTGGCCCGGTTTCGAGTTCGAGCAGTTAGAAGCATGGCTGACGAATGAAGAGTTCAGTTCAATTCGCTTTCATGAGCTGACACACGATCCAGACACCAGCGGTCCCCTGCTATTTCTCGCCTCAGCAAGTGCCTGAGGTCTCGTATTTTGAAAAGACCCACCTCGGCATAACTGCCGACTAGAACAACGACTGAGGAACAATGACACAGAGTGCTGTAATACCCGAAGCAAGAACATCAGACAAAAAAGAACGCCTACCTTACAAGGTTGCGGATCTCTCCCTCGCAGAATGGGGACGTAATGAGATCCGGCTCGCGGAGCAGGAGATGCCCGGCCTCATAGCGGCACGCAAAGAGTACGGGCCACAGCAGCCGCTAGCCGGCCTTAAGGTCGCTGGTTCTCTGCACATGACGGTACAGACGGCGGTTCTCATCGAAACGCTTGTAGATCTCGGCGCAGATGTTCGATGGGTATCTTGCAACATCTTCTCGACCCAAGATCATGCGGCGGCAGCCGTAGTAGTGGGCAGGAACGGAACAGTTGAAGAGCCTAAAGGCTCACCAGTGTTTGCATGGAAGGGTGAGAGTTTAGAGGAATACTGGTGGTGCACCGACCAAATGCTTGAATGGCCGGACGGATCAGGACCAGACCTTCTCGTAGATGACGGTGGTGACGCAACCCTTCTCCTACATAAGGGTGTGGAGTTTGGCGACGCCGTCCGAGTACCACAGTTCGATGCAGACAGAGAGTCCGAAGAGTGGAGAGTAATCCTTGACTTATTGCGCCGGACTCTCGAAGAAGATCCGGGTCGTTTTGATCGACTCTCAAGCAACATCCAGGGCGTCAGCGAAGAAACCACAACCGGTGTACATCGACTTTATGAGATGGAGAAAGATGGCACGCTTCTCTTTCCAGCGATCAACGTCAACGACTCGGTAACCAAGTCAAAGTTCGACAATCTCTATGGCTGCAGACACTCGGTGATAGATGGGCTCAATCGAGCGACAGACGTCATGCTCTCAGGGAAAAAAGCCGTTGTGCTTGGCTACGGTGATGTGGGCAAAGGGTGTGCCCAAGCCCTGAAGGCACAGGGTGCGCGGGTGTTCATTACTGAGATAGATCCAATCTGTGCTCTGCAGGCATGCATGGAAGGTCACACCGTGGTCCGCCTAGAAGACGTGCTCGAAACCGCCGACGTCTTCATAACGGCAACTGGTAACAAGGACATCATCACCGCCGAGCACATGGTTAGGATGAAGGACAAAGCTGTCGTTGCGAACATAGGACACTTCGATAACGAAATCGACATGGCCGGCCTTGAGCGTGTCCCTGGGGTCCAAAAAACAGAAATCAAACCCCAGTATCATGAGTGGACTTTTGCAGAGGGTCACTCAGTGTTGATACTCGCTGAGGGACGGCTAATGAACCTCGGCTGTGCTACAGGACACCCTAGCTTTGTCATGTCCGCATCGTTCACCAACCAAGTGATTGCACAGATCGAACTAGCTCAAAACAAGGACCGATACGACAACAAGGTCTACGTATTACCGAAGCACCTAGACGAGAAGGTAGCCCGTCTGCACCTGGACCAACTCGGAGCGAAGTTAACGGAACTCTCGGAAGAGCAGGCGGGCTACATCAACGTGCCAAAAGAAGGTCCGTACAAGCCGGAGCATTACCGCTACTAGCCTTCATCCCTGCCAGCTGGCCGACCGCCTACAGGCCGGCCAGCTCAACCTTTATCTCAACATAAGCCGTAACGCGAACACCACTATGGCTACGGTCAGTACATTTCGGACCCAAGCCTGACCTTTCAAGACCTGCAGGTGAACTCCTAGCTTCGCGCCAAAAAACTGACCAACCGCTAGAGAGAGACCGGCGGACCAATCAAGACCCCCTCCAAGAGCGAATAAAGGGATCGCAACCAGGGTGAAAGCTATGTGGAGCGGAACCTTGACAGCGTTCGCCCGCACCAGATCAAGTCCGTTTGCCGAAAGAAGTGCTAGGTAAAGAAAACCCGCACCAGCCTGTATGAAACCACTGTAGCATCCAAGGCAAAAAAAGGCGCCTAACAACAGCCAACGCCTCTCTGGGTCAGGGGACAGGCTTTCTGTTTCTTCCGGCGGCCTTACAGGTTGCCAGATCATCCATGCGGCTGCGAGAACTAAAATAACTGCCAAGACTCGCTCAAACGCCGCGTCACCGATCTCCATCGCTGCCCATGTTCCTATTGCCACACCAACACAGGCCGATGGCAATGCGAATCTCACCCAGGCCCAAGGAATGAGTTTTTTTCGATGAAAACTGGCGCTCGCCCCAATGCCTCCAACCAGAATAGCGATCCTGTTCGTTCCGTTGGCAACCGTGGCGGGCAGCCCGATAAAAATCAGGAGAGGCAGAGTCAGTAGTGATCCTCCACCGGCAATTGAGTTGATAGTCCCCGCAACAAAGCCAGCACCCACAAGCATGAAGATGGTCAGTAAATCAATGGGCACAGCCGCTCCAAAGTGAGCTCTCGGGACCGTTCATCCTCGCTGTAACATCGATTAGCGTCCACCCCTCATCGGCACCCATCACACTCAAGAGGACTCTACAGACGTACTTTGCAGTCGCGGGCATCCCAATGAGTGGCAGGACTCAAACTTCGACCAATCAACGAACCGGACCGATAGGAAAGTCAGCTGTTCCAAAATCGAGTTGTCCAAAAAGACCTACCTGAAACTGAGTCGATCCCGTCTGCTGTCCAACGAAGGATTGACGGTCGTCATAACTAACCCTCAAGCCGAAAGAAAAACCGCGAAGACTCGTGTCCGCCTGAAGGCTTACTGTTCGCAGAACTTGGTCTATAAACGGTACACATTCCTCTCCGGCCACGGTGATTCGGCAATTTAACTCACTTCGATAAGTGCCGATGATTGAGAGTGAGATCGGTCGATCAAGGCTCGAAGCTAACCCTCCTACTAGGAGGAGCTGCGTATTCAAAGAAATTCGATGATTCCGCATCTGGCGTTCAGTATCTCCCGTAGGGTCTACACCGGTGCCATCCCGCCAAGCACCCCTATACGCAGTCACAAGGGTCCGAAGCCACTGAATCGATACGTCAAGAGGAACCTGGAGATCAGAGTCAAATCGGCGCTGAAGTGCACGCCCTCCAAACGTGATCTCACGCTCGGTCCGGACGATTCCTGAGGAGAGGTTTATACTCCGAATGCCAGTGAAGGACGGCAAACGTATAGCAGGAAGTGTCGCCTGCACATCCGGCCAGGTCTCCTGTCGCGTGTTTCGATCGCTCCTGACATCTAGGGTTTCTGAATCACTCAACAGATAACCCACTTGTAGACCCGCACCGCCGGGAAGCCCCACCCCAGACGAAAGTCGCCAGCTTGCGCGATCCGTAAGTGTCGCAGCGGTATCAGCGTCGACGAACCGGTACCGATCTCGGCCCCCGAAGCCCAGCTGATAGTCAAAGCGAGGGTCCACGGGATCCCGATTGAACCTTGAAGTGATCCCATCGCGATAAGTGGCGCTGATTGGACGGATTGCACTCAATATAGATCGAAGCTGAGCTACACCTTCGTCCTCCCCCTCAACTGACGATCCAAACCAACTCACAGCTAGAGCTGAAGGGCTCAGAGATACGGTCCCCCCCCAGTCTCGCTGTCCTTGAGCGTTCTGAGTCAGCGTCATCATCGTATCCGTTAGCTGGATTGACTGCTCGATGAAATTCGTATTTCGATCAGACTGGTAGACGGTAGTCCAATCGAAGTCCGTTCGTAACCACGAGAAGATCGACGGTCGGTACCCAACGTCCGTCCTCAGCGTCCGCGCGGTCTCCCAACCAAGGTCTAAACCCAACCACTCGCTCCTTTCCTCCCGGATGATTTGCTGAACATTTTCATCCGCCACCGTCTCCTCAGGCTGCAAAAGGTCACGGGACTGCAACAGCCTCATGTCTGCGACGAGTGAGGGGAGCGGCCTCAGGCGCACATCTGCTGCCACCTGCATGAGCTCTCGAGGCCTAAGAGTTGCTACCGACTGCTGGTCACCGGCTGAGCGAACAATCGTTTCATATCGCACAACCCGGCTGTCTTGATGGAAATACGAAGTGCTCATAGAGACGCGTTCGGGGGTCAAGCGCAACCTAGCATCAGCTACCTTATCTTCGAGAAACCCGGGGAGCAGGGTCCGCACTAAACCCCGCAACTGCCTCGGTACAAGCCCGATTTCTCGCGACTGGGGAACACGAGTCCACCCGACACCCGCATCTACGGTGCTGGATTCATTTTCGGTGGTGATAGTCGAGCCATCAGCTGTGGCATACGATGCACGAGCATCTAATCCGTCAACCAAAAACCCGACAATCCCATTAGCACTTTGGGTTCTTTTACGCATTGAGATACCGACACGCCTCTGACCCGCATTCGTATCACGCAGGTTGGCTATTTGGCTCGCCCGCACGTCGGAATTTGCTAGCAGAAACGGGGCCTGACTCGACTGCGAGACCTCAAAAGTAACGGGCATGTCGACGCCCCAGCTACTTGGGAACCATCGATCGACGGCTAGCGAGCTGAACAGGTTAAGTGTTCGATCGTCTTGGTAAGTCGGCTGGTCGCGCAACTGTCTGAAGAATGCGCCTCGGTCTGTCATATTAAGGCGGGTTTGAATTACTC
>CETH01012663.1_pt1 | contig 16907 bp, 14 predicted proteins | sample 361461 | NCBI WGS metagenome assembly CETH01 (sample SAMEA2622695, study PRJEB7988) | marine metagenome | isolation source: saline water (ENVO:00002010), including
GCTTTTAATACCCAGTTGGATTATAATAGGTTTCTTTCTTGCTCTACCGGTGCTTTTAATGTTGGTTTATTCTTTTCTAACGAAAGAATTTAGGGGAGGTGTGATTTGGGAACCAACATTGGCTGCGTACGACCAATTTTTATTTGATCGAGGACTTTTTGGAGATGAACCCCCACAGATAGAATGGAAATACATTTCTATATTCGTTCGTTCAATATTACAAGCAACTGGTGCAACATTTTTATGTTTAATAATTGGTTTCCCAACAGCCTTTTTTATTGCGACACGTAAAGATAATACTAAAATTATATGGTTATTATTAGTGACAGTTCCATATTGGGTAAATCTTTTAATTCGCACTGTATCAATGAAATTTTTAATTCGTGACTCTGGACCTCTAAATGAACTACTAATTTCTTTAGGTCTCATAGACACACCTTTAAAGTTAATTAATACTAATTTTGCTGTTCTATTAGGTTTGTTCTATTCTTACTTACCATTTATGGTTTTGCCTATTTATGCAGCATTAGAAAGGTACAACTTTACTTTTTCTGAAGCAGCATCAGATCTCTATGCACCTAAATGGACTATTTTATTTCAAATATTAATACCCATCATCAAACCTGGAATAATTGCTGGTTGTATTTTAGTTTTCGTCCCGTCACTTGGTGCTTTTCTAGCTCCTGACTTACTTGGGGGAGCTAAAACATTTATGATAGGCTCATTGATTGAAGATCAATTTAAGGGTAATGCTGGAAATTGGCCATTTGGAGCTGCAGCGTCAATGATACTCTTAAGCATGGTTATGATAGTTTTAATTTATTATGCTCGAGCTCAATCTAAGGAACAGATTTAATGAAAAAAACATTTAACGTTAAGCAATATAATGGTTTTTATTTTATCGCTTGTTTATGCTTATTCATTCTTTATGCTCCTTTATTGATTGTAATGATATATAGTTTTAACGATAGTCTTTCTATAACTAATTGGGGTGGGATGTCATTAAGGTGGTATACTGATGTTTTTTTTGGCTTAGAATCAGAAAAATTTAAACTTGCTGCTTGGAACTCTCTTATTATAGCCCTTATGGCTGCAACAATAGCAACAATAGTAGCGACAGCAGCTTCCATAGGCATGATCAGAGGTGGTCAGTTTAAAGGTAAATCAGCGTCATTTGGTTTAATTTCACTACCCATAATGGTTCCTGAAATAGTTACTGCAGTGGCCACATTAATTTTTTTCTCAGCTATTGGTTTCAAACTTGGTATTTTGTCCATTTTAGTAGCACATATAGTATTTTGCATTCCTTTCGCATACTTGCCTATTTCTGCACGATTACAGGGTATTGAATCTACATATGAAGAGGCAGCACAAGATTTGTATGCAGGCAGGTGGAAAACTTTTCAGTATGTTTTAATGCCAATTATGGGTCCTGGGATCATTTCAGGTTTTTTGCTTGGGTTTATAATTTCATTAGATGATTTTATAATAACTAATTTCGTCAAAGGTGCAGGAGTAGAGACTCTACCAACGGCGATATTTGGAGCGGTAAAGCAGGGGATAAAGCCAAATATCATGGCTTTATCTACTTTGCTTCTGCTTTTCTCTATTCTTCTTGTAACACTTTCTTACTTTATTGGAAAACGAGGAGAAATGATAAATCAAAAACACTAACATAAAAAAGGAGATAATAAATGTTTATTAAAACAATAATTTCTAGTGTTATTCTGGCAATGACAATAAATTATGCTTATGCTGGAGGAAAACTTTCATTATACCATTGGTTTGAGTATATACCTGAAGAATTAATTCAGAAATTTGAGTCTGAAACTGGCATAGAGGTAACTATGGATACATATGACAGCAATGAATCTCTTCTTGCTGCATTAAAAGCTGGTAAAATGGGTTCTTACGATTTAGCAGTGCCCGGAGATTATATGGTTGAAATCATGGCAGATGAAGGAATGCTTGATACCATTGGTGAGGGAGAATTAGCTAATAAAGGTAATATAGAGTCTCAGTGGTTAGAAGCGTCTTTTGATCCAGGAAGAAAGCATTCAATTCCATATCAATGGGGATCAACTAGTTTTTCAGTAAACCGAGATGTATATAAAGGCAATATAAATACAACTGATATAATTTTTAACCCTCCTAATGAGCTTAAAGGAAAAATAAATGTTTTAGATAGTCAAGGTGAAGTGATGGCTTTAGGTTCTCTTCATTTAGGTATTCCTCAATGTTCGAAAGATAGAGATCAACTTAAAGCTTTAGATTCTTTATTGCAAAGTGCAAAAGCACATTGGGCGTCTTTTGGCTCCGATATAGCAAAAGATGTATTAGTTTCAGGAGATGTTGCAGTAGGAATGATTTGGAATGGTTTCTCGTCAAAAGCTCGTGAAGAAGGAGCAAATATTGAGTATGCTTATCCAGATCAAGGTTATGTTGTTTGGATGGACAATGTAGTTCTTTTAAATGAAGCTCCAAACCGTGAAAACGCTTTAAAATTTATGGATTTTCTTTTAGAACCTGAAAATGCTGCAGCTGTTACTAATTTTGCTCAGTATAATGCAGGTGTAAAAGGTGTAACAAAATATTTAGAGCCAGCACTCGCTACTATGCCAGAAAATAATCCTCGCAAAGGATCTGGTCCTGGTGCTTTTGTAGCAGTTTGTGATCAAGCAACTCAAGAAGTATACGATCAAATGTGGACTCGTTTACGAAGTTAATTATTTTAAGATTTTATCTTGAATGGTATATACCTCCCAGAAAATACTGGGAGGTATTTAATCATTAATTTTTCTGTTTTAGAAACTCTTAATAGAATAATTTTATGTGTATAAAATTTAATTATATAAATTTATCTGAGGAATAAAATGGCTAATAATGAGTTCTTATTTTGGGGTATTTCAAAATTATTAAAATCTTATAAATCTAAAGAATTATCTCCGGTTGAGGTAGTAAAAACGTCACTAAAACATGCCTCAAAATGTAATGAAAAATATAATTTTGTTACTGAGTATTTAGAGGAAAATGCAATAAAAAATGCTATAATTTCCGAAAATTCTTTTATGGGTAAAGGTCATCAACCAAGGTTAATTGAGGGCATTACACTTGCTATAAAAGATGAATTTGCTTTAGAGGGTACATTTAGAACAAGCGGCTCAGCGATTTTTAAAAATAGAAAAGATCAATATACTGATGTTTATATTTCTAGGTTAATAAATGGTGGGTGTATTCCATTATTAAAAACCACAACCCCAGAATTTTGTTTACTTGGTACAACTTGGTCTGATTTACATGGAATTACATCAAATCCATGGAATGAAAAATATACTCCTGGAGGATCATCTGGTGGATCTGGTGTATCACTTGCAACAGGTTCTTCAGTAATTGCAACAGGAACTGATATTGGCGGTTCAATCAGAATTCCAGCTTCTGCATGTGGAATATTTGGCTATAAGCCTCCTTATGGAAGAAATCCAGAAGTACCTTACATGAATTTAGATTATTATAGTCATTCTGGGCCAATGGCACGAAGTACTGGAGATATTATATTAATGCAGGCACTTACAGCTGGTATACATAATCAAGATATTGCAAGTTTAAAGTTAGCTGAACCCTTTGATTACAATTTAAATTTGAAGGGAATGAAAATAGCTTGGAGTAATGAATTTTGTGGTTTTGAAATTGAAGATGACATAATTAATAATCTAAATAATGCATTAAATATATTATCTGATCTTGGGGCTACAATTGAGAAGGTTGACCTAGACTTATCTAATGAGGTTTTGGATGCTACGGAAATATACTTAAACTCGGTTTGGGGAACTGCCTTAGCAAATGAAGTTACAGGAAAAGAAGATTTAATAACTACTTATGCAAGAAAGTATTTAGAACACAGCAAAGAAAGAACTTTAAATGATTTTATAAAAAGTAACAAAATTGCTTGGGAGACATATGCTAAGTTTGGTCCAATGATTGATAAATTTGATGTTTTTATTTGTCCTACAAATGCGGTAACTGGCATTCCTGCTAATCATGGATATCCAAATTTAGATTATGAATTCAATGGTGAATTAAGATCAACAAAGGAAGATGGAGATGAGTCAATGTGGTTAACAACGCCATTTAATATGATGTCTAGGCTGCCTGTAATGTCTGCTCCTACTGGTTTTGCTTCAAATAACGTACCAACAGGCATGCAGATAGTTGGTAAGCCATATGACGATAATTCTGTCTTTAAAGTATCTTTTGCGTATGAAAAATCACTTGAATGGTTATTTGATAAAAAAAACAGACCAATTATTTGATTTAAATATACGTACTGATTCAAGTTTTCCTAACTATTGGAAAAAATAAAAATAATCAAAAAGACCTTTTATTTGTGTCATATGTATTAATGAGAGGAGATTTTTTATGATTAGAAAAGGTTCAGATTACATAGATAGTATTCGTGGAAATAGGGATGTTTACATGAATGGCGAAAAAGTTAAGGATATTACAAAACATCCAATGTTTAAGCCCATAATTGATATTAGGGCAAAAATCTACGATATGCAGCATGATTCAAAATTCAAAGATATTATGACTGTTGAAAACGATGGTGAAATAAATGCTATTGGGAATTCATTACCTTACACACAGGAAGATTGGTGGGCTAAAAGAAGAGCCACCGATACAGTTATGGAAGAAGTTGGAGGTGTGGTAACTCGAGTTGGTGATGAAACAGTTGGAGAAATGTGGTCGCTGTATGATGGCCAAGATGTTTTAAACGAAGTTGACCCTCAATTTTCTAAAAATATTTCTAATCACATCTATAAAGTTTTAAAAGAAGACCCTTTTCATGTATCTGCTAATACTGACCCAAAAGGCGATAGATCACTTGCTCCACAAGATCAAGATCCAGACATGCTTTTACATGTTGTTAAAGAAACTGATGAAGGTATTGTTGTAAAAGGCGCTAAATATGAAACTGCTGCAGCTTATGCTAATCAAGCGTTTACAAAACCTACAATCGCAAATTGGGGTGATGCAAAATTATCTGATTATGCTGTTGGTTTTATATGTGATTTAAATTCGTCAAATCTTAAATTTATTTGTAGAGGTGGCTTTGCTAGTGCAGATAATTCTAATTCAAAAACTGAAAAAATGGATTATCCATTATCAAATAAATTTGATGAAGTTGATGCCTTAGTTGTTTTTGATAATGTTCTAATACCATGGGAAAATGTATTATTTTATCGTCATACAAAAGCAGCAGCTTTTATAAGAAGTACATTACATAGGTATTCTGCATTCGCATACGTTCAAAGAACTCTTAAACTTGCTGATATGATGATTGGTGCCGCTTTGTTTAATGTGAGACAAACAGGTCTTGAAAAACAACCTGCAGTTCAAGAAAAACTTGCAAAAATTGCTACTTGGAGAGAGAACATTAATGCCCATCTTACATCAAGTATTGCACTTGCTGAAAAATCTCCAGCGGGTCTTTTAATGCCCAATCAATCTCTTCTCTACACCGGAAGATGTACTGCACTTAATCAACTCAACGAAATGATGCATATAGCAAGAGAATTATGTGGTGGCCAGATTTGTGTAACACCAAATGCAGCCACTTTTAAAAATCCTAATACAAAAAAATGGATGGATAAATTCTACACTATCAATGAAACTTGGAATTCTGATGACAGAAGAAAATTATTAGCATATGCAAGAGATTTATTAAATTCTAATTATGGAGGTCATCGTCTTACATTTCAACTTTTTGCACAATCTGCACCTTTCGCTCAAAGCGGAGCTGTTTATCGAAATTTCGATTGGGATGCTACTCTTGAGTTTGTTCAGAAATCCGCTGAATTATCTAATAATGTTTTTAAGCCAAAGAAAATAAATAATGGTGACCCAGCAATACAAAAATGGTATGAAAATAATTACAAGGAAGCTGCTGAATAGATTTCAACATTGGGAAATATAAAATGTCTTCATACTCTAAAGATAAATGGCAAAAAATAAGTTCCAAAATAAATTTTAAAAGTGAGGCATTTATTAATGGTAAATTTGTTAAATCTCAATCTGAAGAAACCTTTGATTGTCTTAATCCTTCTAATGGCAAATTATTAGCAAAAGTTTCATCTTGTAATGACATAGACGTAGATATTGCTGTAAAGTCATGTAGAAAGGCTTTTGATAATGGTCATTGGTCAAGAATGTCACCAACAGAACGTAAAAAAATTCTTATCAAATTATCTGATTTAATTTTAGAAAATCGTATTGAACTTGCTTTATTAGACTCCATGGATATGGGAAAAACTGTTTCTGATGCTATGGCATATGATATTCCTGGTGCAGCAGAATTGTTAAGTTGGAATGCAGAGGCTATCGATAAAATAATGGATGAAATTGCTCCAACAGAAAAAAATAATCTTGCTATGATCAGAAGGGTTCCTTTAGGGGTAATTGGTGCAGTTGTTCCATGGAATTACCCATTAGATATGGCAATGTGGAAATGTGCACCAGCTTTAGCTACCGGAAACTCTGTTATTCTTAAGCCTGCCGAGCAATCACCTCTAAGTGCCCTTAAATTTGCCGAATTAGCTACTGAAGCTGGATTGCCTGAAGGTGTGTTGAATGTTGTGCCAGGTTATGGTGAAACTGCAGGTAAAGCAATTGGCATGCATAATGATATTGATTGTGTTTCATTTACTGGGTCAACTGAAGTAGGCAAATATTTTTTTGAATATTCTGCAAAGTCTAACATGAAATTGATTTGGACAGAGTGTGGTGGTAAAAGTCCAAATATTATCTTCGAGAAATGCAAGAAATTAGATTTAGCTGCACAATTAGCTGCGAATGGTGGTTTTTTTAATCAAGGTGAAGTATGCAGTGCTAATAGCAGAGTTTTAGTACATAAAAATGTGTTACATGAATTTACAGATTTATTGAAGAAAGAAGCCAGCAATTGGGTAACTGGGGATCCATTTGATCCAAATTCCAATATTGGTTGTCTTGTTTCTGAAGATCATGCAAAAAAAGTAAAAACATTTATTAAAAACGCAAAGAAAGATACAGAATTAATTTTTGAAGGCGAAATAAATAGTTCAGAAAATGTTGGCACTTTTGTAGCCCCAACAATATTTAAAGATGAAACAGGAAAAAAAGAAATTTCTACGGATGAGGTTTTTGGTCCAGTTCTTTCTTTAATACCTTTTTCCACTGATGAAGAAGCGATAAAAATAGCCCATGATTCAAAATATGCACTAGCAGCTTCAATTTGGACAGATGACTTAAGTCAAGCTCATGAAATATCAGATAAGCTCCATGCTGGAACAATATCTGTAAATACTGTTGATGCTTTTAGTGCTATGACCCCTTTTGGTGGATTTAAACAGTCAGGTACAGGAAATGATTTGTCAATTCATGCCTTTGATAAATATACAGGACTTAAAACAGTATGGATAAAATATTAATTTGTGAGATTTTCTTTAAAACAACTCGAATATTTTTTAGCGGTTACTGAGACAAAAAACATTTCAATTGCCTCAAAAAAAATTAATATTTCATCACCTTCTATTTCATCTGCTATTGCACAGTTAGAACAAGAATTTTCTATTAAACTTTTTATCAGGAAACATGCATCTGGTTTAGAATTAACAAAATCTGGTGAAAAATTTGCTCTTGCTGCCAAAAATATAGTCAATCAATCCAAAGATTTATATAATATCGCTAATAATTTAACTAAGAATAATGTTGGCAATATAAACTTGGGTTGTTTGACCACTCTTGCGCCAGTAATAGCTCCGTCATTAAGAAAGAAATATATTGATAAAAATGATAAGGTTAATATTATTCAGCACGAGGGCAATCAAGCTGATTTAATTGATTTTATTATTAGTGGTAAAGTCGATATAGCTATAACTTATAATTTAAGTTTGCCTAAAAATATAGCCTTTATACCACTAATAAATGTTCCACCTCATGTTATGGTCCATGCAAATCACAAATTTGCTAGTTTAAAAGAAATTGATTTAGATAAAATAAAAGATGAACCGCTTATATTATTAGATTTGCCTCTTAGCAGAGAATACTTTTTAAGTATCTTTGAAGCGCAAAATATTAAACCCTATATAAGCGAGAAAACTTCACAAATATCAGTTTTAAGGTCTTTGGTTGCTCACGAGTTTGGATATTCAATTGCAAATTTACAGTTAGGTATCCCACAGTCTATTGATGGCTTAAAAATTTCTCAAATACCACTTAAAGGTGACCATAAATCTCTAGAGTTGGGTTTAGCTATTGCTGATTTAAATTATGTACCATCTTTAACTCAAGAATTTATAGATTTTGCAAAAAGTTTTTTTTAAAAACAAAAATCTTATATTTTGTTTTTAATGTTATTAATATAATAATAATTGTAAGATGCATCTTTTTAAGAGAAAAAAATGAAAATTAATACAGATGAAATTCTTACAAATGATAGTCATTTAATTCAATCTTTTGCAAATTTAGATGGATTAAAGCAATCAAATGCAAGAACGGCTATTGTTTCTGCCAAAGGTGGGTATGTTACTGATAGTGAAGGTAACGAGCTTATAGATGGCATAGGTGGGTTATGGTGTGTAAATGTTGGGCATAGAAGAAAAGAAATAATAGATGCAATTACAAAACAGCTTAATACTCTTGACTATTATTCTACATTTTACAATTTCACACATCCAATGGCTGCAGAATTGTCAAAGAAAATTGCTGATTTAGCACCTGGAAATTTAAATAGGGTGCATTTCGGAAATTCAGGTTCAGTAGCAAATGATAGTGCTGTTAGAATGTTGCATCATTATTATAATAGATTAGGAAAACCAAAAAAAAAGAAAGTTATATCTCGTGTTGGTGCTTACCATGGCTCTACTCATTTGGCCATGGCAATGACAACTCCTGCTTATAGTGATGGTTGGGATGTCACGGAAAATTTAGTTCACCATTTAAAATCTCCATATAGTTACAGAGAAGCAGGGGACATGAATGATGAAGAATTTTTAAATCATTTATCAAATAACATGATTAATAAAATAAATGAATTGGGGCCAGAAAATATTGCAGCTTTTATAGCAGAACCTATTATGGGTGCTGGAGGAATAATTGTTCCACCTGATGGTTATCATAAAAAAATGCGAGATATTACAACAGAATATGAAATTATGTATATAGCTGATGAGGTTGTTACAGCTTTTGGGCGTTTAGGTCATATGTTTTCTTCTAAAGATAAATATAACATGGTTCCAGATATTATATGTACAGCTAAAGGTCTTACTTCTGGATATCAGCCTCTTTCTGCTACAATTATTTCTGATGAAATATATGATGTTATTTCAGAACCTGGGGCAATGTTCTTACATGGAATGACATACTCAGGCCACCCAGCCGCCTCAGCAGCAGCTTTAGCTAATATTGATATACTAGAAAAAGAGGAAATACCAAAAAAGGTTAGAGTAACAGGAAAATTGTTTGAAAATTTATTAAAAAGTTTAACTGATTTAGATATTGTAGGTGAAGTTCGCGGCAGTCATTTTATGATGGGAATAGAGTTTGTTAAAAATAAAGAGACTAAAGAAACTTACAGTGATGACTTGGCTGTAGGATTAAAAATTGCATCTGAATGCCAAAAAAGAGGACTCATAGCTCGGCCATTGGGAAACATTCTAATTCTTTCACCCACTTTAATCCTTAATGAAAATGAAATTCATAAAATAGAGGGTATTTTAAGAGAGTCTATAATTGAGACTACAAAAAAACTAAAATCAGTGATTTAAGTTTTATTTGATACCAAACTAATCTTAATTATGTTTTATAAAAACTATAAAAATTTATTGCTATTGTTCACTCTTGCTTCTTTATGGGCATTGCATTTTTCTTTAGTTAAACTAGTAGAAGCTGACAAAAATCCCTTTTCTATTTTAGTTCCATTACTTTTTATATTATCAATTTTATTTTTTTTTGTATTAATTTTTAATAAAGAAGTTTTTGCATTTTCAATTCGTAAAATATTTTTTTTTATAATTGCAGGTTCTTTTGCTTACATAATACCTCTTTATATTGAATTTCTTGTCGCGCCTAAAATGGATGCTGGAATATTAGTATTAATTGTTTCAAGTGTTCCAGTTTTTACTCTCCTTTTAGTTTGGTCTTTAAGGCTACTAAGTGTCAGTTATAAACTAATATTTGGAACAATATCTGGCTTAATAGGAATTTCATTAATTGTATTAGGAAATGATTATAAAACATTAAATTTATGGACTTTAATTGCGTTAATAGTGCCATTATCATATTCATTTGATGCAATTTTTATGGAGAAATATTGGCCATCTAAACTTAATACTTTCCAAGTAGCTTTTGGTGAATGTTTAATTTCTTTTTTCATGATTTTAATTATGAATATATTCTTAGGAACTAATATTAATGAGTTTACATACTGGTTGTTACTTGATGACTTTTGGTTGTTAACAATTATTACATTTTTGGAAGTTTCTTTATTCTTCTATATTTTGAAAAATAGTGGGGCAGTATTTATCAATCTTGGATCTTATTTAGTAATTCCTGCTGGTTTTTTATGGGGTTATATAATATTTCAGGAAACATTTACAGTCTTAAAGTTCTTATGTACATTGTTAATAATGGCTTCAATATTTTTAATTGGGCAACAAGATTATAAAATTAAAAACACACCTATTGAATAAAATTTTATGAAAACAATCTACTCAGAGAAACATAAGCTTAGAAATGCAAAGACTGAACTTTATGGTGGCGAACTAGTAAAACCATTTGAAAGGCCTGAGAGAATAGATTTTATAATTGACGAAATCAATAAAACAAAACTAGGGGCTATTGAAAAACCTCAAGAAATTAATTTCAAAATAATAAAAAAAATTCATGATGAGGATTATGTAGAATTTTTAGATACCGCATGGGATGAATGGGAAAAAGAAGGATTTAAGGGTGAAGCAATTCCAACTGTTTGGCCGAGTAAATCTATGGATTCTAATAAAATACCTTCTTTCATTGAAGGAAAATTAGGTTTTTACTGTTTAGCTGGAGAAACATCAATCTCAAAAGGTTCAATAGAAGCAGCATATGAAGCTGTTAAGGTTGCGGTAAACGCTGCTAATATTATTATTAAGAATAAAGCTTCTAGTATATTCGCATTATGTAGGCCACCAGGTCACCATGCATCAAAAAATCAATATGGTGGATATTGTTTTTTTAATAATGCAGCAATAGCCGCTCAACACATGAAAGATGAAGGTGCTAAAAAGGTTTTTATTTTAGATGTAGATTTTCATCATGGTAATGGAACTCAGGCAATTTTTTATGACAGAGCTGATGTATACTATTCATCTCTTCATGGTGACCCATTGCATGCATTCCCTCATTTTTTAGGCCATTCTGATGAAAAAGGTGTTGGGAAAGGTTTGGGCTACAATGCGAACTATCCTATGTTACCAGGTACTGGTTATGATACTTGGTCTAATGCATTAGATGATTGTATTTCAAAAATTTTAAACTTTAAACCTGATTTTTTAATTATTTCTCTTGGAGTAGATGCATTTGAGAATGATCCAATAAGCTTTTTTAAGCTAAAAAGTGAAAATTTTATTAACATTGGAAAAAAATTATCTAAACTTAAAATACCATCGCTTTTTGTAATGGAAGGGGGGTATTCAATTAAAGAAATTGGAGTAAATACAGTTAATACACTTAAAGGCTTTGAGAATGGTTGAGATTAAAGTTGCTTGTTCTCAAATTAGATGCTCATGGGATCAAGAAGAAAATTTTAATAAAGCAGAAAAGCTCATTTCAAATGCAGCTTCGGAAAATGTTAATATCTTTTTGTTACAAGAATTATTTTCGACCCCTTATTTTTGTTCAACACAAGATCCTAAATTTTTTAAATTAGCACAGCCATTTGAGAATAATTATTTAATTGAAAAATTCTCAAAAATTGCATCAAAATTTAATATGGTTTTGCCAATAAGCTTTTTTGAAAAGGATAAAAATTCGTTTTATAACAGCGTAGCTATTATAGATAGTAATGGCAAAGTACTTGGAAAGTATAGGAAAAGTCATATTCCGCAAAATCCTGGTTATGAGGAAAAGTATTATTTTTCTCCTGGAAATAGTGGATTTAAAATATGGGAAACGAGTATTTGCAAAATTGGTGTTGGTATTTGTTGGGATCAATGGTTTCCAGAATGTGCTCGTTTCATGGCTTTAGAAGGAGCAGATTTACTTCTTTATCCAACTGCTATAGGGAGTGAACCCCAAGATCCAACAATAGATTCAAAAAATCATTGGCAAACTGTAATGAGGGGGCATGCTGCAGCAAACATGGTTGGAGTTATTGCTAGTAACAGAATTGGAGATGAATTAAATAATAATGTAAAAATGAACTTTTATGGCCATTCACTTATTATTGATGAAACTGGAGAAGTTGTTAAAGAAATGAATAGTAATAAAGAGGGCTATGTTTCATATACATTTGATTTAGAATGCATACAAAACAAAAGAGCAGAATGGGGATTATTTAGAGATAGACGAACAGATTTATATAATTCAGTAATTAATAACTAATGGAAAATTATGAAAAATTTATCAAACAGCATAACCAATAATATAAAAAAGCATTTAATTCAACCTTGGCCATATGCAAGTTCTATAGGTGATGAATATCGAGATATCGTGACAAATGGCGATGGAATATACATTGAAGATAAAAATGGAAACAAACTAATTGATGGGCCCGCAGGAATGTGGTGTTCGAATATTGGTCATAGAAATGAAGAAATAGCTAAAGTTATGTATAATCAAGCTATGAATTTATCCTATAATTCACCATGGTATACTACCAATGAACCATCTGCTCAATTATCAAAAATGATCTCAGATTATGCGCCCGGTGACTTAAATAATATTTTTTTTACAACAGGAGGATCTACTGCTGTTGAAAGTGCACTCAGGTTTGTACAGTACTATAATAACGTACTAGGCCTGCCTGAGAAAAAATTAATTCTATGTAGAGAAGATGGTTATCATGGAAGCACTTATCTAACAGCATCTTTGAATGGAAAATCAAGAACTAGTGATTGGATGAATTATGATAATACAAATATTGTGAAATTATCTAGTCCTAATTCATTTAGGAAATTAAATGGGAAAAGCATTGAAGAGTTCGAAGATGATTTAATAATAGAGTTGAATAATGTTATTAAAGATAGGGAAGCTAAAAATATTGCAGCATTTATAGGCGAGCCAATTCAAGCTTCAGGTGGTGTAATAGTTCCACCTAAAAATTATCTAAAAAGGGTAAGAGATATTTGCAAAAAAAATAATATAATTTTTATTGCAGATGAAGTTGTTACTGGTTTTGGGAGGATGGGTCATATTTTTGCTTCAGAAAAAGTGTTTAATATTATACCTGATATAATAACTTTTGCCAAAGGAGTTACATCTGGATATTTTCCACTTGGTGGTATTGCTATTTCTAATAAGCTAATACAAAATTTACGAAGTTCAAATCATGCTGATGCTATGTTTGGTCATGGATTAACATATTCTAGTCATCCTATTGGCTGTGCTGTAGCGATCAAGAATATAGAGTTAATGGAAAACGGTATTTTAGAAAATGCTCTAGAATTAGGACCTATTTTTCAAGAAAAATTAAAAACTTTATTAGATTTACCAATAGTTGGTGATGTAAGAGGGCAGGGCTTAATGGCTTGTATAGAATGTGTTGCTGATTATAATGAAGAAAACCCATTGGCACTTGACCTTAAAGTAGGAGAAATTATAGATAAACACTGTCAAAAATTAGGCCTTTTATTAAGACCAGCAATAAATATGTGTATTCTTTCACCTCCATTGATAATAAATAAAAATGATATCGATAAAATTGTTAGTATATTAAGACAAGGTATAATTCAATCAATGGAAGAATTAAAAAGTAAAGATTTATGGCATAATTAAAACATGTCCAACTCAAAGTTAATTAATTACACAACACAAGATTTTCAAACTGAGAAAGATTTGGAGTTAAATGATTATAGATGGAACCAAATAAAAGATAAATATTTACCAAAGTTAAAAGAAAATGGTCTTTTAAGAATGGTTTCCATGAGAATTTGGAATAAAGAAAATGTATTTAGAAATGGTTACTTATTCGAATACAAAGATGATATATCATTTAAAAAATGTTTGCCAATTTGGCAAGAAATAGAAGCCCTTGAACAAAAAGATACATCAATAAAATACCAAAGCATAAGGGGCATTGTAACTGAAGATATTTTGTTTTAACAATAAAATATATGTCTCAAAATTTTGATATTCCTATTCAGATGTCTGCAATAGTAACTACTGGAAATGGTGGTTTTGAAAAACTTACTTATAAAATAGTAAAGACCCCTAAAATTAATAAAGATGAGGTTTTAGTTAAAGTCTTAGCGGCAGGGATAAATAATACAGAAATTAATACTAGAATTGGTTGGTATTCATCTTCTGTTCAATCAGGAACTAAAACTTTACATAAAAATATTGAAGAGGGGAGAAGTTACAAAAATGCTGGATGGAATGGAGTAACAAATTTTCCTCTTATTCAAGGCACTGACTGCTGTGGTATAGTTGTAAAATGTATAGATAAAAAATTTAATTCTCTTTTGGGAAAAAGAGTAATTATTCGATCATGTATGAGAGTTGAAGGCTTTAGCTCAAAGCAAAAGGTTTGGATGGCTTCAAATTTTGATGGTGCTTTTGCAGAATATGTAAAAGTTCCTGCCTCAGAGGTTTTCCCTATTAATTGTGGTTGGTCTGACGCGGAATTAGCAACAATACCTTGTTCTTATGGCACTTCTGAAAATATGCTTTTAATATCCAATTGTAATCAAAATGATACTGTTCTTATAACTGGTGCTTCTGGCGGAGTTGGATCTGCTACTATTCAGCTTGCAAAACTAAGAGGTTGTAATGTAATTGCAATAGTCAGTGAAGAGAAATCTTCTTATGCAATACAAGCTGGTGCAGACAAAGTTGTCCCAAGAAATTCAAACTTATTAGAAGTTTTAGGTGAGAATAATATTAACCTAGTTGTTGATGTTGTAGGGGGTAAAAATTTTTCGGACTTTTTAAAAATAATTGCTCCTGGGGGAAGGTATGTAAGTGCAGGAGCTATTGGAAATCCAATTGTAAATTTCGATTTACGTGATCTATATTTAAAAGATATTTCAATGTTTGGATGTACAACCTGGGAGGAGCAAGTCTTCTTAAATTTAATAAAATATATAGAGGAGGGAAGGATAAAACCGTTATTGTCAAAAACGTTTAAACTATCAAATATAATTGAAGCCCAAAAAGAATTTCTCAAAAAAAATCATTTTGGTAATTTTGTATTAATACCTTAGTTAGATTTTATGAAAACTATTTTAGTAACTGGTGCAAACAAAGGAATTGGGCTTGAGTTTGCAAGGCAATATCTTAGTGAGGGATTTAAAGTAATTGCTACTTGTAGGGATCTTTCTAAATTAGATGGCTTAAATGGATTGGTTAATTCATTTCCTGATAAAATAAGTATTTACCAAATGGAACTTCTAGATGAAAAATCTATTGAAGATTTTTCTTTAGAAATAAAAGATATACCAATTGATATTTTCATTAATAATGCAGGTATAACATTTGGTTACAGTCGAAATGCAAAGTTATCTAATACTGGAATATCACTTAATAAATTAAATACTTTTGGGTATATACAAACAGAGAATTGGTTACCAATTTTCAAAGCTAATTGTATTGCACCATTATTATTAGCTCAGCTACTCTATAAAAATATTATGTTAGGGAAAGAAAAGAAAATGGTTTTTATTTCTTCCAAACCAGCTTCCATTAGAGAAAATACTGGTGGATCAATGTATATGTCTAGATCAAGCAGGAGTGCTTTAAATCAGGTCATTAAATCTTTATCTATTGATTTATTAGGTGAGGGTATATCAGTTGCTTCAATTAGTCCTGGATGGGTTAAGACTGACTCTGGAGGGTTGAATGCTTTAATTGACGTCAATACAAGTGTTACAGGTATTAGAAATGTAATTGAAAATTTAACAATCAAGAATTCAGGTAAATTTTGGGATTATAATGGTAAATTTATACCATGGTAAATTAGTTTTTATTTGCTCTGATATCGTTAACCACAGTTATCCTATTCATACATCTATAGTTAGGCATATAATCTGATACAGCATAATGCATTGTAACTCTATTGTCCCACATTACCATGTCTCCAGTTGACCATTTCCATCTCATTTGGTCTTCTGGCTTATTCATATGATTAGTTAAAAATGTTTTCAAAGAGTTTGATTCATTGACTGTAAGCCCAATTATATATGATGAAAATGATTCATTGAAATTTAGGTATTTCTTTTTTGTAATAGGGTGTATGCCAATTATTGGGCGAATATTATGTCCAAATTTATGAACATTTTCGTTTAATAATTCAATTGCTTCTTCATCACTAGTATTTTTGGCTAATGAATTTCTAAAATCTCCAAAATCATGAATTACTTTTAAATTTTCTAAATATTTTTTCATATCATTAGGTAATCTGTTATAAGCTGCATAGCAGCTAGACCATAATGTATCTCCTCCTATATCTGGAACCGCTCTTGCAACTAAAACTGATGCAAAAGGTTGGTTAATCTTAAATGTTAGATCTGTGTGCCAACTATTTGTATCTGGTGGATTATTCTCATCATTTTCTAGTAAAACTATATTTTTATAATCCTTCACATGTGGGTACACATGATGCGGTTCATCTAAATTACCAAAATTCTTAGAAAAATTAATATGGTTTTGATTTGTTATATTAGTTTTTTTAAAAA
>CETH01084806.1_pt1 | contig 16897 bp, 20 predicted proteins | sample 361461 | NCBI WGS metagenome assembly CETH01 (sample SAMEA2622695, study PRJEB7988) | marine metagenome | isolation source: saline water (ENVO:00002010), including
ATTGTCCATCTAATTTTTCTCTATCTTTTGGTGTTTGTTTTTTTTCTTCCTTATCTATTTTATTAGCACTTTTATTTTCCTCTGATCGTTGCAACCAAGGTTTTATCGAAGCTAATTGATCATACGCTTTACTTAAATCGGGAACTAAATCTTTAACCACAGGCATATGTGGTAAAGGATAAATTCTAATTTCACCGTTAACCTCTTCAATTGGTTTTAAGCACGCAAGTGTATTTACTCCATCGATATTCATTGCACACGAACCACAGACTCCTTCACGACACGATCTTCTAAAAGTTAAGGAAGAGTCAATTTCATTTTTAATCTTCATCAGTGCATCAAGAACCATCGGTCCGCATTTTTTTAAATCAATTTCATAACTATCCAATCTAGGATTTTGTTCGTCCTCCGGATTCCATCGATAAATAATAATTTTTTTTGGTTGTTCAGAAATATCTTTGACAGGATGCTCAATTCCTTTTTTTACTTTTGAATTTGCAGGTAATGTAAATTGCACCATCTAATAAACTCTCTTTTTTGGAGGTATTGGCTGAACATGGTTTGTTAAAGTGTTCATGTGAACAGGTCGAGTTCCCATTTTTACTTTGCCATCATCATCTAACCAGGACAGTGAGTGTACTAACCAATTTGTATCATCTCTCTCTTTAAAATCTTCTCGCGCATGAGCCCCTCTGCTCTCCGTTCTATTTAATGCGGAGTGCAATGTAACCTTAGATTGAGCCATAAGATTATGAAGTTCTAGTGACTCTGTTAAATCAGTATTAAAAATCATAGATTTATCTTTCACGTCTATATTGTCCATGGATCTCTCAATTTGATCAAACTCTTCAATACCTCTAGAGATTAAATCATTTGTTCTGAACACCGCACATTTTTCTTGCATCACTTTTTGCATGGAAGTTCTTACTTCTCCAGTTGAACTATCACCTTTATTATACCTAATTTTATCAAAACGGTCTAAGATGGGATCTAATGAGCTCTTATCCATCTCTATACTTTTACTGTTAGTTTTTATTTTTTCTTTTGCTGTAATGCTAGATGCTTTTCCAAAAACTACTAAATCTATGAGAGAGTTAGTTCCTAATCTATTTGCCCCGTGAACCGATACACATGCAGCTTCACCTACTGCAAGCAATCCTTCGCAGATGTTATCTGGATTATCTTCAGTTGGGCGTAAAACTTCCGTCCTATGATTTGTAGGAATGCCTCCCATATTATAATGTACTGTTGGAAGTACAGGGATTGGTTCTTTAGTTAAATCTACTCCAGCAAAAATTTTTGCTGTTTCTGAAATTCCAGGCAACCTCTTATGAAGTGTAGAAGAATCAATGTGTTCAAGATGTAAAAGTACATGGTCAGCATTTTCACCACAGCCTCTATTTTCATTTATTTCTATTGTCATAGCACGACTAACTACATCTCTAGATGCTAGATCTTTAGCATTCGGTGCGTATCGCTCCATAAATCTTTCACCATGACTATTAGTTAAATATCCGCCTTCACCCCTAGCACCTTCAGTAATTAAAACACCTGCTTCATAAACACCTGTTGGATGAAATTGAATAAATTCCATATCAGATAAAGGTAAATTTTGTCTTAATGCCATAGCGCTACCATCACCTGTACAAATATGAGCACTAGTTGATGAAAAATATGCCCTTCCATATCCCCCGGTAGCAAGAATTGTTTGATGAGATAAAAATCTATGTATTGTCCCATCCTCTAAACACCAAGCGACAACTCCTTTACAATTGCCTTCTTTATCCATAATTAAATCAAGAACGAAATATTCTATAAAAAACTCTACGTTGTGTTTAAGTGATTGTTGGTAGAGAGTGTGAAGCAATGCATGCCCTGTTCTATCAGCAGCTGCGCATGCTCGCATTGCTGGAGCCCCTTCTCCATTATTAGTTAAATGACCACCGAATGGTCTTTGATATATTTTGCCATCTTCTGTTCTAGTGAATGGCATACCATAATCCTCAAGCTCAATTACTGCCTCTGGAGCGTTGGCACATAAATACTCTATAGCGTCTTGATCACCTAGCCAATCCGAGCCTTTAACAGTGTCATACATATGCCATTTCCAATTGTCGTGCCCCATGTTTCCCAAGGCTGCTCCAATACCTCCTTGAGCTGCAACTGTATGGCTTCTTGTTGGAAAAACTTTAGAGATGCATGCTATTTTTAGACCAGCTTCAGCTGAACCTAAGGTTGAACGCAATCCTGACCCTCCTGCCCCTACAACAACAACATCATAATGATGATCTATTATCTCATATGATTTAGTCATGAACTAATTATATAGAAAAGAGAAATGGTTGTTAAAATCATGAATATATAAGTAAGTGCGTTTATAATTGATTTAGTAATTTTTTTTATATTATGAGATGTGACATAATCCTCCACTATAGTCTCATTGCCTAATTTTGAATGATAAAGCATGGAAATTATAAGAATAAAAAAAAGTAAAGCATTAATTTTTGAAAAGAAAAAAGATCTAATCTCATCATATTCATAACTTGAGAAAAGAACGCATTGATAAACAAACCAAAAAGTAAGAGGTATTAATATTACAGCTGTTAATCTTTGCATTATCCATTTAAATGCATAATTTTTCATATTGAAATCCAAACTAACATTGTTGATAAAATTGATAAAATTATTACGACGTAACCAGAATTGTAAACAGTTCTCAGGTCCATAAATTTACCATAACTCCAAAATAAATACCTTATTCCATTATAAAGATGATAAAAAATAGTCAGTGTCCAAAGAAATAAGAATATTTTAAAAAAAATTAGAGAACTTAAACTCTGAAATTTAGAATAATAAGAAGGACCAAGTGCAATGAGAATAATCCATACTGACAACAAAATAGCTCCTAGACTAAGACAAATGCCAGTAAATCTATGAAAAATTGAGAAAACTGCCGTTAAAACCTTCTTATGAATGGAGAGGTGTGGGGATAAAGGACGATTCAATGACATTTTATATAGCAAAATAAAAACTTAATATCTTCTAAGTATATTTTTTTTGCAGAAATTCAAAAAAAATCCGGAATATAAAGAACAAAATGGCAATTTTACAAATGTGTATAAGTCTGTGGATAGATTAAATTTAAATAATAATTTTTCTTTATAATACAACAGTATTCTAGCAAAATTTTCTTCTTAAAGTTGAATTTCTTGTCCATTGATTGTAATCTAGTTTTAGTCGGATTGGAACTCACTTTCTTTGCTTCGGAGGAACGCCTGGAAATAGTTTTCATCTCACCCGCCGTTTGATGATAACCGAGTTTTTTTTACTAGAGAAGTGTCTGCCAAGGTACAAACTAGGAAATTCAGTCCGACTTATTTTAAATTATCTTCGAAAAAATTTCTCATTTTTTGAGCATATAAATCTGGGTATTTAAACATAGCATCTACATGATATGAATTTTCTGCTAACCAAAACTCCGATTTAATATTGTTCTCTTCTGAATATTTTTTAAAATAGTTGTAGTGTCTTAACAACATCCTTTGATCTTTATCGCCATGAGTAAAAAAATAATTTTGATCATTAGTTAATTTGTTTGCAGGATTTAAGTTAATAGGATCAACACCAGATAATAATTTTCCAAAAAAACTAACAGCAGGACCAAACTCAATTGATAATCCATAGCGTGCAATTTCATCACTTAGAACCATCCTAAACATTGCCAACGAACTATCTGCCCAAATAGCTTTGATACCTCTTTCTTTATTTGCCGCAAATATTACTGGTACTGCTCCTAAAGAAATACCGTGTAGACCAATACTTCTACTCTCAAAACCAGTATTTATTAAGAAATCAAAAGCACCTAAAACATCGTTGTATGATTTTAAGCCAAGGTCTTCATAATTGCTTACAATATCACTTTGACCATAGTTACGTAAATCAATAGTTAAAGCATTTATTTCTTCTTTAATTAACAAACTAGCAATTAAGTTTGATTCTGGTTTGCATTTACCATTTGGGAAAATACCGTGTACAACAATAACGATTGGGCGATCTGGATAATAATTGAATAACCAACCATTAAGATTAATATCTTTTTCTCTAGATGGAAAATATACATTTTGCCATTTTTCAAGATGATATTTACTTGCAGGAAAATTATTTCTTAACCTGCTCCTTGATAAATTTGAATATTCATGAGCATCAATTTTAGTACTCCAAGAATTAGGTTTAGAATTTTCATGCCAACCACATGTATGATCTATTTTTAAAATGTTATATGCCACATAAAATCCAGCTCCTGCATAAATAAGAAAACCTAAAACAATTATAGAAGAAGATATTATTAATAAATTTTTTTTCATGCAGCTTGGATAATAGTCATTTCATATAATCTACTTGCAGTTCTTGCGAATTCTTTAGATAAATTTGCAATTTGACATAGGGAAGAAATTGGACTTTCAGCAAGGATAACAACTGAGCATTTATTGTTATATAGCATATCAATCAGACTTATAAATCTTCTACACTGATCAGCGTAATCATTTGTCATTTTTGGAACCTTTTCGATAAAAATAAGATTAAATTCTTTTGCTATATTTGTATAATCTTCGTGTGCGAGATTTGTATTACAAATAAAGTCAAAAGTGCAATATGCTACGTTAGCAGAACATTTTGTAAAATGTATTTCTCTACTTTTAATTTCTATTTTTTTAGTTGTTAAATTATTTACATCCACTAATCTATCAAACAGTGAATTAAATTCCTCTTCTGTATCTTTATTAATTGGAGTGAAATAAGTCTTAGATTGATTCAAGGTAATTCTTCTATAATCTTTTTTACTAGGAAGACTGATGATATCATAATTTTCTTTTAAATGTTTTATGAAAGGTAAAAAATCTGCTCTTTGCAAACCATCTTTGTATAAATCGCTTGGCTGAAAATTAGAAGAGGTCATTACAAAAATATTGTTTTTTTCAAGAATATTAAAAATTTTTTTAATTAAGAGTGCATCCACTATATTAAAAATATGTAATTCATCAATAAAGAGAATTTTAATATCTTTGCAGAACTCTCTAATGAACAATTCTATTTTTCTGTTGTCATTTTTATTTAAATTGATTGTTTCATGAATTTTGTTCATCAAATGATTGAAGTGAATTTTTTTTCCAACTTTACTATATTGTGAAAATAAACTAAGTAAAAATGTTTTACCTGTGCCAACAGAACCATAAACATAAATACCTGATTTTTTCTTTTTTGGAAAAAATAAGTAATTTTTATTATACTCATTCCAAGCCATAGAAATTTTATTTAATAAGTCTGTTTGATTAATATCATTTTTAATAAAATTATTTGATACAAAACCATCATAGTGATCAAGAACAGAAAAGTTCATTTGCTTTTTCCTAAAAAATTTTTTAAGCTATTAAGTGTTTCTAATTCGACTTTCGATATCTTGCCGTCTTTTTGTTTTTTTAACAGACGTTCATATTCTGAAATAAGAAATTTTATACTATCTGCAACTTTTGTTGTCATGGGAGTTTATAATAAACAGGAAGAAGAGTTGAAACAATTATAATTGCTATACTCATTATAACAATTGTTGTAATTCCATACCCCCAGTCAATTAAATATCCAAATACTAGTGGAGAAAGAGCACTTGCAAATACACTTCCAGCATGAAGGAGTGCTTTTACAGTTCCCAAACTTTTAACACCATATATTTCTGCCCACAATGAACCAATAAATGGAGTGCTAATACCCATATTTAATCCATATAAGCTCATGTAAATGATTAAAAAAAACACACTATCAAAATAGAGAAGTATTATTACTGATAAAAGCAATGGGAAGAGCACTGTAATTGCAGTTTTTTTTGTATGAAATCTATCAATTAGTGGGCCACCTATTAAAAGACCAAGTATTGAAAAAAAACCAAGTAAAATATAACCACTCCCTAGCATTTCTAATGACCAGCCCTTTTGACTAAAGATATAAATTTGATGAAACATAAGACCTGTAGATATAAAGGGTGCTGCTATAGTTAATGGTAAATAAATATAAAACTTTTTATCTTTAACAATATCTCTTGTGCGGAGTTTTAAATTTAAATGATCTTTAGTTAGTGCTTGATCAAACTTCTTATGTCTGTTTATCTGATCTGATAATGCGAAGAAAATAAAAGGGATAAAAATAATTATTGAAATTGAGGCGTAGATCCATAATTGCCTCATTTCTACATTTTTAAAATAATTAATAGCAATATAAGGCAGAAACATAACACCTGCCATGCCACCAAGCGTTGCGACTGATAATGCCTTACCCCTATTATTATCAAAATATCGTGCCATAGTGGTTTCTCCTGCGTGCGTCATTGCACCTTGTCCAAAAAATCTAAGCATGAAAATGATTATAAAAAGATAGAAAATATTATTTATCATTATCGCTGTACCTATACAGGCCGACAATAGTCCAACAGTAACTATTAACGAGTAAATTCGTAAATCTATATGATCAATTAATTTTGCAAAACTAATAAGAATAAATGAGCTAAATAAAGTAGAGATAGCATAAACAAAACCAAATTCCCCATCTGAAAGTCTATAATATAATCTAATTTCAGTATTAAAAAGAGAAATAAAAAATGTTTGCCCATAGCTAGCAAAAAAAACAATTAAGAAACCATAAAGTAAGAGCTTTGGGTCATATGAAAAAAAATTTCTCATTTATTTTAATTTAACCACTATTAAAAAAAATGGATTTGATTGATTAATTATTTTTATGCGAAATTTATTACAAAGGTTTATAAGGCGTTGTTTTTTGGGAAGATTAACTGTTTTGAAGCATAAATTATCATGACCAAATAATGATCCTTGACCAATACTTTCATAATATTTTTTTTTAATACTAGATTTCCTTCTAATGGGCATTATCGATCCATTATTTTTTTAACTTTTTTCAACAATTTTAGCATTTTATTTTCATCTATTCTGCCAGTATTCACATTTCTAGGACTAGGATGATATGAACCAATTAATATCTTTTTATCAGGCAAAAGATAGTCTGCTCCATGTTGAAATACAAAATCTTTTCTCTTAAAATCATAGTCTTGCTTGTAAAAATTCAAACATGCATCAAAAGCAATTTTTCCCAAAGCAACAACAGTATTGATTTTTTTTAAGTGACTTATTTCTTCTCTAAAAAAATTAAAGCATGTTTTTAATTCATCAGGCTTTGGTTTATCCTCAGGAGGAACGCACTTTAATGCAGTTGTCAGATAAAGATTTTTAAGTTTCAAACCATCATCTCTAGAAATTGAAATACTTTGATTTGCAAATCCTGCCCTAAAGAGGCATTTAAACAGAAAATCAGCTGATTTATCTCCTGTGAAAACTCTTCCTGTTCTGTTTCCGCCGTGTGCAGCTGGAGCTAGGCCTATCATGAGTAATTGAGAATTAATATCTCCGTACCCCGTAATTGGTTTACCCCAATAATTTTGATCAATGTATTGTCGTCTTTTATCTTTAGCAATTTTTTCTCGAAAATTAACCAGTCGATTACACTGACGGCAATTTGTTATCTTATTATTTAATTTAATTAATGTCATGAAGGTTGGTCTTCTATATTATAGGTAAGGTATGAAAGAAAGAGCAAAAGTAATTTTAGATTTCTGGTTTATTCAATCCTCTGAGGAAGATTGGTTCAAAAAAGATGATAAATATGATCAAAAGATCAAAAAATTATTTTTTGAAGATCTGAAAAAAGCAATTAATAATGAGTATGATGATTGGCAAGATAAGCCAGAAGAATGTTTAGCTCTAGTTATACTTTTAGATCAATTTTCAAGAAATCTTTTTAGAAACACTTCAGCTGCTTTTGCACAAGATTATAAAACTAGGTTAATTGTAAATGAAGCTGTTGATAGAGGATATCTTGAAGAGCTAGATCAAAATAAAATTCATTTTCTTTTAATGCCACTGATTCATAGTGAAGATATAAGTGATCATATTTTTGGGCACAAACTTATTGATACTTACTTAAAATCATTTCAACATTATGAAAAGATTAAAAAAGCATGGACTGATCATACTATTCCAATTAAGAAATTTGGTAGATATCCTCATAGAAATAAAATATTAAACAGAAGATCAACTTTAGATGAGGAAGAATTTTTAAAACAACCAAATAGTTCTTGGTAATGTATTAAAAAATTTTGTTAGTTCTGCCCATTAAATAATAAGAAATCAAACCTAGCCACTCATATGATGCTTGCTGGAAAGCATTAAGGTTATATAATAGATTTAGGTTTGGAATGAATTTTAATATTTTCATAGTTTTAAAATCAACTGCATAAGGGATTAAATGCCAATTATGTTTTGAGCCAATTAACATTGCTCGTTTCATATGTGAGGCGGATGTTATTAATAACCAGCTTTGATTTTTTTGAGGGTTTGCTATTTTTTTTGAAAATAAAATATTTTCATATGTATTTCTTGAATTATCTTCAAATATAATTCTATTGCTTTCTATACCCATTTTTTTATAAAATAATGCAGCAACTTGAGAATGACCTAAATCAGGTCTATTAATTACACCAGACCCTCCACTAAAAATTACCTTTGAATTTTTAAATTTTTTAATTACTTCTAAAGACTCTATTAATCTTTCGGCTGATCCATTGACACTAATTTGGTTAAATTCCTTAAATATTATAGGATTAGTTGCTCCACCGAGTATAAGTATACCGTCTAAATTTTCTGGAATAGAAGTGTTTAGATGGTATTCTTTTTCAATTTGATAAATTAGATAATTACCAATAGGCAAGAAGGAGATAAGAAATAAAAATAAAGTGTTTGTTATAAAAACTATTATACTTATTTTTTTCAAACTAATAAAATATAAAATTATTGTCAAAATTGTAAAAAAAATAAATATATTAAATGGATTTAATAATAGCCATAAGATTTTTGATAAATAAAAAGACATAATAATTTATCGACTCTGTTTATATTATATAATAGTTTTATTGAAACAAAAGATCTCGTGATGAAATGGATATCAAACGTGTCTTCAGATTAAAGAGATTCCTCCTTATTTTTTGCGTTAATTACTATTTTCTTAAAAAAATTATAGTTCAACTTTTCTTAATATAATTCATACATTATATAAGAATTATTAAATCGGTTTCTTGGTGAAATGGATAATCACGACGGTCTTCGGAACCGTAATTCTGGGTTCGAGTCCCAGGGAGACCACCATGAAGTTTTTTATATACTTTGGATAATGATGTATTTTATAAAAAAATTAATTCCAAACAAAATAAAGAATTTGTTTTGGATAAATTTTAACAAACTTTATTATCCTATTTATTATAAAAACTTTGATTTATACAAAAACACATAATTATAAATTATTTAATCTTAATTTTTTTGCTCCCAAAACTATCGAAAATAAAAATTTACTAAAAAGAATACAAAGTGAAAAAAAAGAAATTGAATTGATTCATAAAATATTTTTAAAACCAACTACTTACATTGATATCGGTGCTAATATTGGTTATTGGACATTTGCAAGAAATCATATTTTAAATAACAACATACAATTTTATTGTTTTGAACCTTCAAGTTTAAATTTTATGTATTTGCAAAAAAATTTAGATAAATTTGAAAATATTAAAATTGTTAATTGTGGTTTAAGTAATGAATCTGAAATAAAAAAATTATCATTTCCTAGTTGGGAAATAAAGAGCAGAGAAAAAAACACAGGTTTATTAAGTTTATATGGTAATACAAATATAAATGCAGAAAATGTTAAACTAGAAAAGTTGGATAGTTATTTTAAAAATAAAAAAATTCGGGGAAATATCTATATAAAAATTGATACAGAAGGTCATGAATTTAGAGTATTAGAAGGAAGTAAAGAATTTCTTAACCAGGATCGTAATATTATTCTACAGTTAGAATTAAATTTTGATATAGAAAATGAAGTGCAGAATAATAACATACAAAATTCAATAAAACTTCTTACAAATTTAAATTATGAGCCTATCATCATAAGTAATTCTCAAATTAAATTATTATCAGAGGAGGAATTAAAGGATATAATAAATAACAAAATTTTCATGGAACTTTATTTCAGAAAAAGCTTAATTTAAGATATTTAAAAATTGTAATTAGTAAACATTGTAAATCTTATCATCTATAAAAGCATTAAAGGATATTGATCGACGTTCTCCGGGTCCAAAAAAAGGATTTACGGAATGAAAGAGATAGTTTGGAAAAATATAAAAGTCACCTACTTTTGGTTTATAACTTATATGCCCATTATTCATAAATTGTTTTACTCCATAGGTAAAATTAATATTGCCATTTGTATTTCTTTTTTTTGTTTTTTGAAAAGAGTCACCAAAACTATCTGGAAGCATTATGTATCCTGCTCCAGAAATATGGCCACTGTGATAATGAATAGGATTATACTCATTTTCAAATTGTCTCACAATCCATGCATTTATGAGTTCAAATTTTGTAATATCTTTATTAATAGCAATTTTTACATAATGTTTAGTAATATTTAATAAGAAAGAAAATAACTCTGGTTCTATAATTTTTTTTGGAATTAATATTTCTTGCTTTACCTGACCTACAAGGTTTTTACCATGGTCAAGATTTTTTGGTAGTTCGGGATTGTTTACAATTTCATCATCTACGAATTGATTTAGCTTTTTTACCACATCTTGAGGAATATTCGAAATACCTATTGGTGGCCCAAACGCCCTAACAATTGAAAAATCTAAATTAATATGATTCTGCATATGTTAAATATTATATTTTTTTTTTTTACAATTAAAGAATTAAATGTTGACTGTAATTTTTGATGATTAATTCAGCAATTTGCACTGCATTAAGAGCTGCTCCTTTTCTTAAGTTATCGGCAACAACCCAAATATTTAAACCATTATCAACAGTGTTATCATCGCGAATTCTACTAACAAAGACTTTATCTTCTCCCGCAACTTCTACAGGAGTAACATAACCTTCGTCTTTTCTATGATCAATAACTGAAATACCTTTAGATTTAGATAAAATTTCTTTAGCTTCTTTTTCATTTATGGGAGAATCAAATTCTATATTTATTGCTTCTGAATGACCTATAAAAACGGCTGTTCTAACACATGTTGCTGAAACATTGATTCCATCATCTAAAATTTTTTTTGTTTCATCAATCATTTTTTGTTCTTCTTCTGTGTTACCATTTTCTAAAAAAGCTCCAATATGGGGGATAGCATTAAATGCAATTTGCTTAGTAAACTTTTCTTTTTTTAATTCTTGATTTGCGTAGACGTTTTGTGTTTGATTAAATAGTTCATCCATACCTGTTTTGCCTGCACCAGATACTGCTTGATATGTTGAAACGACAACTCTGTTTATTATAGCTTTTTCATGAAGTGGTTTTAAAGCAACAACCATTTGTATTGTTGAACAATTCGGATTAGAAATTATGTTAGCTCTATTATCATCATCAAAAAATTCATCTAGAGTATTTGCATTTACTTCAGGTACTATTAGGGGAATATTTCGTTGCATTCGAAAATGTGATGTGTTGTCTATTACTAAACATCCTGCTTTGGCTGCTTTTGGAGCGTACTTTGCAGAAATTTTTCCTCCAGGCGAAAACAAACCAATATGTGCTTTTGAAAAATCAAACTCTGCTAAATCTTCTATAACAATTTCTTTTTCTTTAAATTCTACCTTTTGTCCTTTTGACCTTGATGATGCCAACAAAAATAAATTGTCAATTGGAAAATCTCTCTGTTCTAAAATTTGAACTATTTCTGTTCCCACCGCTCCTGTAGCGCCAGCTACTGCTATATTATATTTTTGTGTCATTTAATTTCCAGATAAAATTTTAAGTTCTTCAATAACAGCTTTACCCATATCTTGAGTTGATACTACTTTATTATGACCATCACTAATATCTGCTGTTCTTAAACCTTTTTTCAATACTGATTGGACTGCACTCTCCACCAAATTGCTATCTTCTTGCATGTTAAAGCTATATTTAAGCATCATCGCAAAACTCATAATCATTGCAAGCGGATTGGCCTTTCCTTGTCCCGCAATATCGGGTGCACTACCGTGGACTGGTTCATACATTGCTGCTCTTGATCCATTTTTTGCTAGAGGGCCGAGCGATGCAGATGGCAGCATTCCTAACGAACCTGTTAACATTGCCGCTATATCACTGAGAAGATCTCCAAATAAATTATCTGTCAGTATAACATCAAATTGTTTAGGATTTCTTACAAGTTGCATTGCACAATTATCTGCTAACATATGAAAAAGTTCAACATCTTTAAATTCATTTTGATGAATATTTGAAACTGTATTTTTCCAAAACATACCTGTTTCCATAACATTTGATTTCTCCACCGAAGTCACTTTGTTATCTCTTAACTTAGCAAGATCAAAAGCAACACGAGTGATTCTTGTAATTTCTGAAGTTGTGTAGCTTTGTGTATCAATTGCTAACTCTTCATTGTTATTAATTTTGGATACACCACGAGGTTGTCCAAAATACACACCACTAGTTAATTCTCTTAAAATTAAAATATCAAGTCCTTTGACTAAATTTATTTTTAAAGGTGATGACTCAGCCAAAGCATCAAAAACAACAGCTGGTCGTAAATTAGCAAATAAATCTAATTCTTTTCTAAGCCTCAATAAAGCTGCCTCTGGACGTTTTTCTCTTTCAACGTTATCCCATTTGGGTCCCCCAACCGCACCAAACAACACAGCGTCTGAGTTTAATGCTTCTTGCATTGTTGAATCACTAATAGAATCACCCTCTTTGTCAAATGCTGTGCCACCAACTAGTCTCTCTGAAATTTCGAAAGACATACTTCGGGTTTTTGATAACCAATCTATTATTTTAAGAACTTCTGCCATAACCTCATTACCAATTCCATCACCTGGTAAAATCAAAATTTTTTTATTACTCATTTAGATTATCCACGGATGTGATGATTTAAGATTATATTCATATTGAGTTATCTTTTCTTTTTTTTGAAGGGTAAGACCAATATCATCAAGGCCTTCTAATAAACATTTTTTTCTAAATTCATCTATACCAAAGTCAATTGAGCTACCATCTTCAGAAATAATTTTTTGTTTCTGCAGATCAACAATTAACTTATTTTTATTATTTGCCTGATCCATTAAATTATCAACCTTTTTTTGTTCAAGACGAATAGGCAGTATTCCATTTTTAAAACAATTATTGTAAAAAATATCAGCGAAACTTGGAGCTATAATACACTTAAATCCAAAATCTAAAAGTGACCAAGGCGCATGCTCCCTACTTGATCCACATCCAAAATTTTCTCCTGTAATGAGAATTGACGCATGTTTATATGGGTCCCAGTTTAAAACAAAATCATTTTTTGTATTACCTTGCATATCATAACGAAGTTCGTGGAAGAGGTTTTTACCCAAACCTGATCGCTTTATGGTTTTTAAAAATTGTTTAGGAATGATCATGTCAGTATCAACATTCATCATAGCAAGAGGTGCGGCTATGCCTTCTAAAATTTTAAATTTTTCCATTACAAATCACTCTCTTGTGCAAAAGTTCCTTTGATAGCAGAAGCGGCAGCAATAACAGGACTGACTAAATGAGTTCTGCCCTCCCTACCTTGTCTACCTTCAAAGTTTCTGTTGGAAGTAGAAGCACATCTTTCTTTAGGTTTTAATTGATCAGGATTCATTGCTAGACACATAGAACAACCTGGCTCTCTCCAATCAAATCCTGCATCAATAAAAATTTTATCTAAACCTTCACTTTCTGCTTGTTCTTTTACCAAACCAGAGCCAGGAACTATCATTGAGTCAACTGATACTTTTTTTCCTTCAACAACTCTTGCCACTTCTCTCAAATCTTCAATTCTTCCATTTGTACAAGAACCAATAAATACTTTATCAATTTTTATTTTTTCAATTTCTTGATCAGGTTCTAAACCCATGTATTCTAATGAACGCTCAATAGCTTTTCTTCTATTAATATCTTTTATTTTAACTGGGTTTGGTATTTTACCGTTTATTGGAGCAACATCCTGAGGACTTGTTCCCCAGGTAATTTGTGGAGTTATATCTTCAGCAATAATATTAATTTCTTTATCATAAGTTGCCTTTTCATCTGAAGGTAATGATTTCCAAAATTCTAAAGCCTTATTCCAGTTTTCACCTTTTGGAGCGTAAGGTCTGCCTTTGATATAATCAAATGTAGTTTGGTCTGGAGCAATTAAACCCGCTCTTGCTCCTGCTTCAATACTCATATTACATACAGTCATTCGACCTTCCATACTAAGTGATTGAATTGCATCACCAGCATATTCAATAACATATCCTGTTCCACCAGCAGTTCCAATAACACCAATGATATGCAAAATTATATCTTTTGCTGTAACACCAGGTTTTATATTGCCGTTAACAGAAATCTTCATATTTTTTGCAGGTTGCTGAATTAAAGTTTGACTAGCTAAAACATGCTCAACTTCACTTGTACCAATACCAAAAGCAAGAGCTCCAAATGCTCCATGAGTTGCTGTATGACTATCTCCACATACTATTGTCATGCCTGGCTGAGTTATTCCTTGCTCTGGTCCTACAATATGAACAATACCTTGTCTTCTATCCAAAAGAGGAAATATTGTAACACCAAATTCTTTACAATTATTTTCAAGTGTTTCTACTTGAATTCTACTTTCTTCATTATCAATTCCTTTGGATCTATCAGAAGTTGGAACGTTATGGTCAGCAACTGCAAAAGTACTTTCGGGACGATGAACTTTTCTACTATTATTTCTTAAACCTTCAAAAGCTTGTGGACTTGTTACTTCATGAACTAGATGACGATCTATATATAAAAGACACGTTCCATCTTCTTGTTGATGAACAAGATGTTGGTGCCAAATTTTATCAAAAAGAGTTTTAGGTTTAGGATTGTACATCCGTTTTTGTTTCAGCATCCTCTGCTGGTCTCTCTTCTTTTTTTTCTTCTACCTTAACTTCTTCAGCAACTTCTTCTTTTTGCTCATTCTGATCTACTTCATCCTCTTTTGATCCTTTAACTTGTTCTTGTTGAGCTTCAGCTGAAGTTTCAGCTATATCATTATTTTTTTCTTCTGGAGTATTCTCCTCAATCATTGCATATTGATCTGCTTCATCACCTCTATCACGATCAGCAATACGGGCTTTTTTACCTGTTCTATCTCTTAAATAGTAAAGTTTAGCTCTTCTTACATCTCCTTTTCTTATAACCTCAATCTTTTCAATAATTGGGCTAAATAAAGGAAACACTCTTTCAACACCTTCCCCATGTGAAAGTTTTCTAACCGTAAAGTTTGAGTTTACAGATTTGTTTTTTCTAGCAATACACATTCCCTCAAAAGCTTGGAGTCTTGACTTATCACCCTCTGTAATTCTTATTATAACTTTTAAAGTATCACCAGGGCGAAAAGTGGGAATACGTTTTTTTCCAGTTAATTTTTCTATTTGTTTTTTTTCAAACGTATCCAATAAGTTGTTCATATTTTAATCCTGTTTTTTTTCACTCTTGTCATACAAATCAGGTCGAATTTTTTTTGTTTTTTCAACCGATTTGTTTAGTCTCCATGTTTTAATATTTGCATGATGACCTGAAGTTAAAATTTCGGGCACATCATGTTTTTTTCCTACAGAATCCTCCCAAGTCTTTGGTCTAGTGTATTGAGGATACTCTAGAAGATCATTAGAATAACTCTCTTCTAATAAACTTTTCGGATGCCCTAATACTCCAGGAATGAGACGAATACAACCTTCAAGTAGCACTTGGGCAGCAATCTCTCCACCAGCAAGAACATAATCACCAATACTGATCTCTTCAAAACCTAACACATCTATAGCTCTCTGGTCTACACCTTCAAAACGACCGCAAAGAATAGTCATTTTCTCTAATTTAGCTAATTTTCTAAGTTTTTCTTGATTTAATGGATTTCCAGAGGGGGTAAGAAATATTTTCGAGGAAACAATTTTATGTTCATCAGGTATAGAATTTAGAGCTTTTTCAACAACATCAGGTCTTAGGACCATACCCGGACCTCCACCAAAAGGTTCATCATCTATGCTCATTCGATCATCAATACCAAATTTGTGTAAGTCAATAGTTTCTATCCTAAAAATATTTTCTTTAAGTGCTTTTCCTATTAACGAATACTCTAGATTACCTGGAAACATCTCGGGAAATGCTGTTAATATTTTAATATCAAGCATTATCAATAATTCCTTTAATAGGATTTACCAAAATATTTTTATTTTCAATGTCTACTGAAACAACATTATCATCATTTAAAGGTATATAAAAAGAATTTTCTCTAAAAATTATTTCTAACAAATCTCCAGCTCCAAAATTATCAACACTTATCACATTGCCTATAAAGTTTCCATTTTTATGAATAATTTTGCATCCAATTAAATCATCAACATAATATTCGTTAGAGTACTTTTTTGGAAAATTATCTTTTAGGGCAAATATTTTTTGATTTTTTAAGTTTTCTGCATCATCACGATTTCTACAATGTGTCGGAAGTGCAACACACTTTTGATTTCGCAATTTAATGAAATCAAATTTCCATTCAATAGATTGGTCAAAATTAAAGTAATTATTTAATGACTTAAATACTTCAACACTGGATGTTAAAAGGTTGATTTTAATTTCACCTTTTAATCCAACAGGTACACCAAAGGTACCCACATGAACAAAATTTATTTTGTTCAATTGTTACTCAGTTTTCTTTTCATCAGCTTTTGCTTCTGCTTCTGCTTCTGCTGGTGCTTCTGCTTCTGCTGGTGCTTCTGCTTCT
>CETH01033065.1_pt1 | contig 16892 bp, 15 predicted proteins | sample 361461 | NCBI WGS metagenome assembly CETH01 (sample SAMEA2622695, study PRJEB7988) | marine metagenome | isolation source: saline water (ENVO:00002010), including
ACTGGGAGAGATGGGAGCAGACCCGAACACGGCCTTCGGACCTGCAGGAATTGGCGATTTGTACGTCACGGCAACGAGTCCTAGGAGCAGGAACAGAACCCTGGGGGAGATGCTAGGTTCTGGGAAGAGCCTAGAGGATTCTCTGGAGGATATGCACATGGTGGCAGAGGGGGTTAGGGCTACCAGGATGTTTCTGAATAGGTCTGAAAGAATGGGTTTTCCAACTCCGTTTCTATTCACACTCGGGATGCTTCTAGATGGCAATATCGCAGTAGAGGATGCAGTCAAGAGGATGGCTGGTGCCTATGAAGTGGAATAACTAGTTACACTAATTTCTGAATTGATGACTGCTTCTAACCCGACCTTTGCATAATATTATTACCAAGGCGCAATGGGGTTTTGTTAACAAAAACAATAGAATTTAGATTCTATTTGGTGGGGTTTATTTCTGCATAGAAAGAACAAACATTCGTATAATGGGCATTATCTAGTTTGGAGCAGGGTGATTTAATGCTAGGAGATCCTAACGGTAGCGTGGACATCTCCGGCATAGCATCACCAGTTTCTGATGGAACTGTCGCCTCGCACAAAAACAGTGAGTCACTGATGGATGGTATTTCCATGATTTCTATGAAATTAGATTCAGACACGAAAAAATCAGTTGAGGCCCTGACAAGCGAGGGCATGTCAGACGAAGAGAAAAACGTCCTAGTGTCGGAACTCAGCAACTTTTCAGGAAGGGAAATTTTCGAATTTTCAACCTGTAATAGAGTGCTCTATGTGGGGTTCGGAATAAACCCAGATGAGTTGGTTCTGGCTGTTGAAGGAGTAATCGGAGTCTCCGAATCAGAATTCCAGAAATCGTCTGGGATGGCGGTTTGGAGGGATTTGGTCAGGATATGCAGTGGCCTCGACTCGTTCATATTGGGCGAGCTCCAAGTAATGGGCCAGTTCAGGGACGCAGTGGCATGGCACAAGGAGAACGGGCACGTTTCTGCCGTTAACTCCTCACTCTTCGATCATGTGATATCTGCGAATAGGATAGTCAGGAAAGAAATGAGTTTTGACAAAACAACAGAGTCAATGCTAAACCTGGCCACCAGCGCTATGAAGGAGATTGTACAGGGCAAAGAGCAACTGGATTCTGTGGTCCTTGGGTTTGGCGAAATGGGCTCAAAGGCAGTAGAGTCACTGATAGACCTTAACCAGACTAGTATTACAGTGATCTCTAGGAATCCCGTAGTAGCAGCGGAAAGGCATCCTAAACTGGCTCACAGATGTATTATCAAGACCTTTGACCAATGGGTTGAATGCGGAGGGAAGGCAGACCTGGTCATCTCGACATTGAGAAACAAGATGGCTACTTTTACGGAATCGAAGCCGTTCCCCGGCCTATCCAAATTGATAGTTATGGACTTCTCGTGGCCTTCTTCCTTCACTCAGAAGAGCTTGAAAGCCGGTGATTCCCTCTACGGAATGGAGCATTGGATTCGCAGAGCTCGAAAGCTGGGTGTCGAATGGAAATACGAAGAAACCCTAGCAGAAGGAGAAGAAGTAATCAGAATGGTTGAGGAAAATTTCCAGATGGCACTAAACAACCTCTCGCAGGCCAAATTCCGCTCAACGATATACGCAACATTGGATGAGAAGTCGGAAACCTGGGAGGATTCCTTCGCCGAGCGCGAAATCGAGAAGCCCCAGCTCAAGGCTTTCTCGAGAGAGATAGCGGGCTGGATTTGTCAGACTAACGGGGTTTTCGACCTTTCCGAGCTAGATGAGTACGTAAAAGGGACAAGCCGTGATATTGGTGCTGCAGTCCTTAACAAAGTGGCTTCTGACGTCAAGAAAACAGTTCTTACCATGGAAGGAGCCCCCAAAATGGGGGCCTGAAATTGGAACCCCTCAGGATCGGCACTAGACGCTCGGCTCTAGCAATATGGCAAGCGAACCAGGTTAGGGGCATCCTAAGTACGAATGGGATTCCAAGCGAGTTAGTCCATCTGAGTAGCTCCGGAGACAGATCCCTGGGTGGCAACCTATCCTCCATGGTCGGACAGTTTGTTCATGGGATAGACGAGATGCTAATCGAGGAAGAAGTTGACATTACCGTGCACTCTGCAAAAGACATTCCAGTAGAAGAAATGATTGGGGTGAGGACCATTGCGTACCTCGAGAGGGGTGAGACAAGCGATCTCGTTCTCACCGGGGACTCGTCGAAATGGAGTCCATTGCCGGGAGTACTTGAAACAGAAGAGTCAAGTGGGCTTGTCGAAATACTAACCGATATTCCCGACAAATCGAAAATAGGTACAGTTTCAGGACGTAGACAATCATTCCTTCTTAGCTCTAGACCCGATCTCGTTCCGATTTCTGTTAGAGGGCACATCGAAACCCGGCTTAATCGCCTGATCGAGAATAGGGCGAATTACCTCATCCTCGCTGAGGCTGGGATAAGGCGCTTGTTTGATTCTAGTACACTGACCGATATGCATAGGTCATTGAGGGCTATTAGAATAAGTGAGGATGACTGGCCAACGGCCCCCGGACAAGGGGCAATCGCTGTCAATTGCAGGTCAATGGACGCAGCAAAACACAACAATTTGCGAAAAATCCTCAACCACGCCATCACCGAGGATGCAGTTTTGGAAGAGAGGCTTGCTCTGAAAAGGATCGGAGGGGGGTGCCTCTACCCAGCAGGGATTAAGTCCCAGGGAGGCGCGATTACGGCAGCCATATCACCAGAGTATTGGAGGGTTAGCTACAGCACAGGCGATCAATACGATGTTTACAGGTACCAGGGCAATGTGAGCGAACTCGACCTGAGCGAAATTGGGGTGCGTGAGAAGAATAGTGTCGCCACCAACGGTGATGCGAAGTTGGTAACCACACTTACTTCGAGGAGATTATCGACACAACTCAACAAATGCGGGGTTCAGACAATTGACGTTCCGGTTGTAGAACTAAAGTCCCTTCCGGAGAAATGGCCGTCGAATTTCATAGATGCCGACGCAGAAAGGTCCCAATGGCCGATTCTTGTGTTGACCTCACCGTTTGCCGCAAAATGTGCGGTAGAGATATCTGATACCAATCCCGATATCTCTAGGATAGAATGGCTTGCAATCGGAGAGGGGACGCACAAGGCGTGTTTTGAAGCGGGAGTTACCGTATCTTACTGCGGGATGTCGAAGGACAGCGAGCAGTTGGTGGAATACATATCAGAAAACATCGCCAATGATTCGCCCCTTTTCGTTCCCCGGTCCTCAAAATCCGACAGTTTATTCGCGGATTCTCTGACTTTGCTAGGATTCAGGGTAGAGGCATGGACCGGGTATGAAAACATGCCAATGACCGTCGAAAATACCACAATCGGACAGGACGATGTTTTGCTGATTTCATCCTCCTCCTCGGCGAAATCATGGTCTGACAACAATCTCAAAGTCCCAAAAACCATACTTTCCATGGGGAGGAAAACGACAGAAACCATTGAAACAACACCTTATTTCCAAGGAACCGAGGTAGTTACGCTAGAGAGCCCAACCTTGGATTACATCCTCGATTTTTGGGAGTCTAATGTGAGGAGTGGATGATTTGGACGTTAGGCCGAGAATCAATAGGTGGACCAAGGCAAGGAGGGACCTCATCTTCGGACCCGAGTTAGCTGAGTGTTTGGTTCAACCTCACTTTGTCGTCAGCGGAAATGGTATTGATCAGGCGATACCCGGTATGCCCGGGATAAACAGACAATCCAAGGACGTGCTTATCGAGACGATTTCCCGGGATTTTTCACTAGGGCTATCTGCGCATATGATTTTCCCGGTGATGAGTGAATCGGAGAAAGACAACGAAGGAACCAAAGCAGCGGACGACGGGATGCCACTCCAGAGCGTCGTCAGGGACCTAAAGGAGAAGTTCGGGGATGAAATACTTCTGATGACTGACGCCTGCCTTTGCACCTCAACGGACCACGGTCACTGTGGCCTCTTGGAAGGGAAAAACATCGTCAACGACCCATCGGTGGAAACGCTGGTAGGGATATCCCTTTCACATGCCAGGGCCGGTGCAGACTACGTCTGCCTTTCTGATATGATGGACGGCCGTGTCCTTTCTGTCCGAAGGGCACTCGAGAAAGAAGGCTTCAATTCTACCGGGATAATGTCGTATTCGGTAAAATATGCATCATCATTCTACGGACCATTCAGGGATGCAGCATCCTCGGCCCCATCCTTCGGAGACCGTTCCAGCCATCAGATGGACGTTAGATCGGATTACAGGGAGGCAATCTTAGAAGCGAAAACGGATGTTGAAGAAGGTTGTGACATAGCCATGGTCAAGCCCGGGCTACCATACCTAGATGTCTTGAAGGAGGTATCATCTAGCATCGAACGGCCAGTTGCGGTATACAACGTGAGTGGCGAGTATTCCATGGTAATGGGATACGCGAATGATTCTATACAACGAAAGAGAGTGGTCCTCGAGATTCTTGGCTCATTCATCAGGGCTGGCGCGGACATCATAGTTAGTTACCATTCTAGGGAAGCTATCCGAGAAGGCTGGGTCTAGTGCGGTGTCATCATGGAGCGACAAAACTCTGAGGCATTGCATTCCGAGGCTCGGGTACACCTGGTCGGAGGGGTAAACTCCCCCGTGAGGGCTTTCAAGTCGGTCCACGGCAACCCTGTCTACTTCCAGGAGGCAAGTGGTGCGATAGTTATCGATGTGGATGGTAACGAATATGTCGATTTCGTGCAGTCGTGGGGCCCATTGATTCACGGCCACTCACACCCTGAAATCATCGCAAATATCGCAGAGGCAATGGCGAAAGGTACTTCCTTCGGAGCACCACACGAGGGAGAGATAGAGCTCGCCAAGATGGTCAAGGAGAGATTTTCCCACATCGACATGGTTCGTTTCACTTCATCGGGTACTGAGGCGGCCATGAGCGCGGTAAGACTGGCACGCGGAGTCACTGACAGGGATCATATTGTGAAGTTTGACGGTTGTTACCACGGCCACATAGATTCTCTTCTAGTCAGCTCAGGTAGCGGGTTGGCGACCTTCGGGATAGCAAGCAGTCCGGGCATCCCTGATGACACCATATCTACGACCTTGGTCGCCCCTTTGGATGACATAGACGCCCTTCGCTATCTGTTCAGCGAGTATTCCGGAAAAATCGCTGCTGTCTTAATCGAACCTTTGCCGGCGAATAATGGGCTGCTCATTCAGAGGAATGAGTTTTTGCGCCAAGTGAAAGACCTGTGCGAGGAAGATGGCGCTCTACTGGTCTTCGACGAGGTAATCAGCGGATTCAGATTCAGGAGCGGAGGATACAGCGACGTTTGTGGAGTCGTGCCTGATATCACAGCCCTGGGGAAGATAATCGGAGGAGGTCTTCCAGTGGGAGCCTATGGTGCTCGGGAAGAGGTGATGCGGCAACTTTCTCCTTTAGGGCCGGTTTATCAAGCAGGCACACTCTCAGGCAACCCTCTTGCGATGATGGCAGGCAAATCGACATTAGCACTTCTAGATGAGGAGGCTTATGACATGCTGGACTCATTGGGAAGTATGCTAGAGAATCTCTTAGTCCCCATACTAGAGGCCAATGGCAACCCATTCAGACTTGTCAGGATAGAAAGCCTGTTCTGGTTCTCACCTGGTGACGACGAACCGCCGCGAAGAGCAGACCAGATACCTGGAACAGCAGGAAAGAAGTACGCAGACCTGCACAAAGGGATGCTTGACCGGGGTTACATGCTAGCCCCATCGGCCTATGAGATCGGTTTCCTCTCGACAGCCCACACTGAGGAGCATATCAAGGGGATGGCCGCCGCACTGGAAGATGTATTGCTCGAAATAGGTGAATAATATGGAGGGGAAAGAGAGGCTGACTTCCGCCCTGAACAATACTGAGGTCGATCGGGTTCCGATCTGGTTCATGCGCCAAGCAGGCAGGCATCTTCCAGAATATCGGAAAATCGCCAAGGAGCACGACTTCTGGACGAGGTGCATGGATGTCGATCTGTGTAGCAAGATTACTATTCAGCCGCTAGAGAGGTATCCAGAAATTGATGCAGCAATAGTGTTCAGCGACATCCTAACCCCTCTGCCAAGCCTGGGATATAAGGTGAGTTACGGTAATGGCATAAGCATTGACGAGTTTGAATTCGACCATGTTGACGACTGGCCTGCCTTCGATGCCAGGAAACACGCACCTTGGGCAGGAGACGCTCTTGCTGAGATAGGAGAATTTGAACATAATAAGGCCCGTTTAGGGTTTGCTGGCTGCCCTTGGACCATCTCGATGTACCTATTGTCTGGTGGGACAGGTGACAAGGACTTCCATGGCGCGAGGTCGGATATTTTCTCCGATCCAGAAGCGGCGGGCAGCCTCCTCGATAGATTGGCGGACATAGTCGGAGGTCTCCTTGCTGATCAAGTAAACTATGGGGGGGCCGACGCGGTGCAACTGTTCGATACCTGGGCCGGTCTACAGTCGCCCGCGCAATACGATGAGTTCGGGAAAAAGGCAACTGAGCGGGCGATTGGCGTGTTCAGAGAGAAATCGAATAGGCGCGTCCCCCTCATCCACTACGCTAAGGGTTCTGGCCACCTTCACGAACAGATCAGGGAGATGGATATCGATGCGATTTCACTCGACTGGAGAGATGACTTGAGAGTCAACAGAGAAGAGCACGGAAGCCATATGGCCATACAGGGGAATCTAGACCCATCCTATCTCCATGGATCACAGGAGAACGCAATTGAAGCCGCCAAGCGGGTTCTAGACCAAGCGGGAGAGGGTCCGGGTCACATCTTCAACCTCGGCCATGGAATGGCACCAGCTTCCAAAATCGAGAATGTCAAGGCGGTTCTGAGGACTGTTGCGGGGGAAGTCGAATGAGAGAACAAATGGTTTCTATGGTGAAACAGGCCCAGGATGAGATCTGCAATGCCATCGCATCAATCGACGACTCTGACTACAGAGAGGATGAGTGGACCAGGGAAGGCGGCGGTGGCGGCAGAAGCCGGGTCTTCTCCTCCGGTTCGGTTTTCGAAAAAGCAGGCGTCAATGTAAGCGAAGTCTACGGAGTACTTAGCGAGGAAACAGCGGTCAGAATGGGCGGGGGAATCGGTCCGGACGGGAATCTGGAGTTCTTCGCCACTGGAATTAGTCTCGTCTTGCACCCGAAGAACCCTATGGCTCCCTCGGTCCACTCCAACTACCGATACTTCGAGAGGGGTGAGGGCGAGAATGGAGATATCTGGTGGTTCGGTGGAGGCGCAGACCTGACTCCATCTTACCTCTTCGAAGAGGATGTGATACACTTTCACACAGCTTACAAGAAGATTTGCGATAGGCACACGGTTGCTGACTATGGCAGATTCAAAAACTGGTGTGATGAGTACTTCTACAATTCCCACAGGAAGGAAGGGCGAGGAGTGGGCGGAATTTTCTTTGACGATCTCAGGGAAGGGGGAAAAGATGACTGCTTCGCCTTCGTTGAGGATTGCGCATCAGGATTCTTGGAATCATACATACCGATACTGGACCGCAGGAAGGATATGCCTTTCGACCAGGCCCAGGAAGTTTGGCAGAGAATAAGGAGAGGCAGATATGTGGAGTTCAACCTCATACACGACAGAGGCACGAAGTTCGGCCTAAGGACTGATGGTCGTGTAGAGAGCATACTGATGTCACTACCGCTTGAGGCGAGGTGGGAGTACTGCCACCAGGTGACCGAAGGCAGCGACGAGGCCCGAATGGTCGCAGTCCTTAGAGAACCGAGGGACTGGATCTAGGCTTGGGTTGAAGATGTACACCATAGAGGACTGGGTTCGTCACGGTGATGAGCTTCGGAGGCCTCTGCTTGTTAGTGATGGTTTGGTTGGCTCCGAGTCTGTTGGAATCGTTGGAGGGGGCCTCTCCGGGCTTTCATTGGCCTACCGCATAGGGACAGCGAGGCCGGACCTCCCAATCAAACTCATAGAAAAAACTGGGCGACTGGGGGGAGTAATCGAAACATGGAGGGAAGGTGAGTGGGTTTGCGACTTATCGGTCAACGCAGTGAGGCCCCACCCATCCTTCTGGAGATTGGTGGATGACCTCGACATGGGTGGCTCATTCAACCCCTCCAGAAGTACTGCATCCTCCAGGTGGATTATTTTGAGGGGAGGTAAACACATTATCTCCCCTGCCACCATCCTCAAAATAGGAGCACTTGGTTTATTCAGGGGCGCATTGAATTCGAGGAAGAGTGACAGCTCGGTCCTGGATGTTATCCAGAACAGTGAAATCGCGGATGCGATGACTTTGGGGATAGTCAACGATACAGCTGCTGAGGTTGATGCAAACTTTCTGTTCCCAAGTTTGACCGGGTTCGGACCGAAAGCTCCAATCAGTAGGAGACGGTTGAGGAAGAAGATATCGAAATCATATCCTATATTCACTCCCCGAAGGGGAAGTCTGGCATCACTAGAAGGGGGTATGGAGGAGATAATCCGAGGCCTCCATGACGCGATTTCTAAGATGGGGAATATAGAGATAATCATGGAAAGTGGAGAGGGGAGTCCGGACGAATTATCCTCCGCGTACGATATTCCAATATCTTCAATGATCTGGGCCTCAAAACTACCTGGGAGGAACTACGGGCAGACCACTTTATCCGTTTTCGTGGTTGGTTACCCGGAAGAAGAAGTATCTGGAGTGGAAACAGGATACGGGACGTTGATACCAGACTCTAAATTACCGATAAGTGGCATCTTACATGAGTCAGACATCCATTCCTCTAGTAGAGCGCCGGAAAGTCACAGGCTATTCCGATTGATGGTCCCTCACAGTCGCTGGGATGGTAACGAGCAGTCAGTGAGGGAGGCGCTTAGGGAAATGGACGGTTTCTCAGGAGAGCCAGCAATACTCCAAAAAATCGGAGAGAGGGAAATACCTAGATACCCTCCAGGATATCTCTCCTCACTGATGAATTACAGAGGAGACCTTTCACTCTCTGGGTGGACTGGAAGCGGAGTGTCCGTGACTCACGTTGTAGATGAGGCCGAGCGGATATCGGAGCTATTCACACAGGGACGGCAAGACTGAATTTTTGCTCCACCATCTCCGTGAGCCCGGCAATCCAATCTGGATTATCATTCAAGCACTTGATTACTGTGAGATTGTCCCCCCCATGCTCCTCGAACTCCTCGCGAATCCCTATGTCCAGTTCCTCTAGTGTCTCGAGGCCGTCTGCCAGAAACGCAGGCGCAACGATCGCCAGGTTCCTCACACCTCTCTCGACCAGTGTCCTCACCATATCTGAAGTAGAAGGAGTGAGCCATTTCACCGGTCCCAGCCTACTTTGGAAGCTGATAGACCACCTGTCGGATGATAGTCCCAGTTTTTTGGAGACTGCAATACTTGTTTCCATGCAGTGATGTCCGTAACAAAGCTCGTTAGCATCACAGGATATGCTACAGCAACCATCTACTTTCTGGCAGTGTTTTTTCGACCTGTCCACCCTCTTAACGTGAGAAACAGGAAGACCATGGTAGGAGAAGAGAAGGTGCGTGTCATCATCGAGGTGCGGCTCGATTGAACCCGCTAATGGGGTAATGTAATTATCATCCGTTTGGAAATTGCCCATTTCGATTATGTTAGGTTGCCACCCTAGATCCTTGAGTTCTTTGTATGCGTGTTTCAATGCTGTTTCAGTAGTTGCTTGAGCGTGGTGTGGGAACATCGGTAGAAGGAGCAATTCGTCCACTCCGGATTCCATCAGCTTCTGCAAACCGATCTTTATGCTCGGATTGCCATATCTCATCGCGTGTTCTATTTTTATGTCATCAAGAATTTCTGAGGCAGACTCGGCTATTCTTTCAGAATATACTCTGAGAGGAGACCCTTCCTCCATCCATATTTTCTTGTAAAGGGGAGCAACCTTACCCGGCCTTACGCGCAATATTATTCCTCTCACCAAAAGTTGCCTTATTAGATAGGGCGCGTCAATGACATCCGGATCTAGTAGGAACTCTCGGAGGTATCTTCTAACTGATTCAACCGTAGGTTCGTCCGGCGTTCCAACATTAATCATCAGAACACCTCTCTTAGACACGCTTCTCATGATTAAAACTCTCCACTTAATTATTTGTAATTTAAATTATGAGTCAGATTTCGGGGGTTGATAAATCGAAAAATATCACATGGAGCTCACTATTGAGGCGGTAATGAAGTGGTCTAAACGAACAAAAAAGAGATGTTTATGATAAGTATCACCAAGGTGGAAGTGACACTTATTCTATGTAGAATCGAGAACTTTTTTTGGTTGCCCTCATCAGTTGCTCTGTTTGTTGCCGGGATTATTAGATAACAAATTACTGAAAGAAAGACGGTTGTCAATCCGATGGAGTAATGCAGTGTATTCGCATCATCCTCCAAGTACGATGATGCAGTTGAAAGTAAGCCAATCACAATCAGGGCAAGAAAAAATTTAGGCCACAGATCTCTTATTGCCCTACCGAAATCGTCAATATTTAGGTTTCTAAATAAACTAGGCGCAACTATGGCAGTTTGCAACAGAATAAGCCCAACAGCCATCCCAGGGAAGTAGTAATGCAAAGTACGTCTCCCTCTAGCCCCACCCTTATCACACTAGATTTATGATATATTGTATCGGTTATGCGTGAGGTTGATTGGGAATAACAGGGTGACATCAACATGAGCGATGCGGGGCGTGCCCCATTGTTGCCCTTGCTAATCTCGTTTCTCATGCTTTTGTCCTCCTTGACGGGTTGTATTTCCGGAAATAAGGTACAAAACACAGGTAATCCTGATTCTATTTATCCTTCAATTTGGGACCGTCACAATCTTGACTGGGAAATGAACCATACGTTCTCCTATGTCTTGGAAAGAGGTCCGTATACTCATTTAGAGGTTCGTGAAGCCTATATTGAGGTCGATACTAGTGAAATTTGGGAGATAGGTCCTGAGAGCTCTGAGGTCCACTTATCGTATTGGCTCCCTAGCAACACATTGGAGGGGGATACTGTACCCGTAATAGCCGTCATAAGTCCATATTTTTCCTACGGTCAGCCAGGTAGCGAGTCCTCGGCTACAAACGTTGTGAGTTCCGGTCGTGGAGAGTTCATATTCGAGAATTTCGTTCCTCACGGGTATGCCTTTGCACAAGTCAGCGTTTTCGGAACTGAGATGTCTTCTGGGTGTTTCGACTATCGAGGGGCGGGAGAGGGACTAGGGATACACGAAGCTGTGGAGTGGCTAGGATCCCAGGAATGGAGCAACGGCAATGTTGGATTGTACGGAAAGTCATACGAAGGTGCAACACAATGGGAAGCGGCTGCGATGGGAAGTGAGTACCTGAAGACTATTGTCCCTGTCTCCGGGACGACCGCACTTCATCCATTATTGTACAAAAACGGCAGCGCTGAGGCTAGGAGCCAAATCATGCACATGAACTACTTCTCAAGCACAGTCGATTACGACGCGGATGATTTGGACAATATCTGTCCCGATATAGTGGAGGGTCTGTTCGCTGGTCCAGTGACCTACGTCGGAGGCGAGATGGACCCTTACATGCAAAACTACTATGAAGAAAGGAGCCACATAGACAAGGCCTTCCGGAACTGGAACGGTTCGATATACTGGGTCCAAGGGATGCAAGACTGGAACGTTGATCCTCATCAAGTGTTTAGTGGCCCTCCAGGAACGAACTGGTACACCGACTATCTAGAAGCCGGTTATGCTGTTAGGGGAATGCTTGGTCAGTGGGGTCACGACTATCCCGACCAGTGGGAGAAGCACGAGAATCTGGGGGAAGGTTTCGGGGCCGAAGCACTCCAAAATATGACGAGGTGGGACTGGGCACAGGACCTTTTCGAGTGGTTTGAGTACTACCTGAAAGGTATTGGCGATGAACCAGATATGATTGCGCAGATACAAAGAAATGATGGACAATGGAGAATCGAGGAGGTTTGGCCGCCTCGTGACGCAGAAGTCTACAAGATTCCTTTGGGGTCATGCACCTACAGCGGAGTGTTTGTTGGAGGAGCGCCTGTTGTTGGTGGAGCAGTCCCAGGTATCGGTGGCGAACAGTCAATCATAGTTGAATGTCCAGACATTAATCCCGACTTCGACATGCACATCTCTGGACTGGCCACAGTACACCTATCAGCGGTGCCTACATTTGATGGAGGGCAAGTATTCATTCTGATGGAAGATATGATGACGGGGACTCGGATCGGGCATGCGACCATGGATGTTAGGTACCATGAGGGCGGTTCGGAACCTCAAACGGTGACTCCCGGGCAAGAGGTTACAATGATGATGGAGTTCCAAGCAATAGACGCTCTCGTCCCAGCCGGACACGGAGTTAGGCTAGTCATGTCCGATACTGGAATGGACTACTTAGCTCCGGCTTGCGGTAACGCTTGTGTCTTGCACGTTCTTCCCAGCCTTTCAGAAATGGGGTTACCTCTGATTCAGAGGAATGAGACATCAGTCCTAACCGTCCCTTCTGCCTAATCATTAGCGCCTGGGGTTTAATTCGACTTCTTTCGTGCCTCTTTGACGAGTTTTACAATCTCTATTCTGGCTTCTTCTGACGTGGTCGCCTGTTTGTTGAAGGCTAGCCTTATCGGTCGGGGCCCATCTTCAGTGACCGCAGACATCTCGAAGCCGTACCTGTCTATTCCTGTCATCACTGCGTCAGAAGTATCAGTCGCTTTGCTAAAACTGGTACAGCATACAACCATTGCATCTCTATGATCTTCGTTCATATGCTCGATGATTCCTGCCGCAGATCCCGAAAGAGGGTCTGGCTCAGCACTCTTCCAATCCTGTCCCTCTATCCATGACATCCTTCCGAAGCCGCCTATATACCGAGCTGATTGAACCCTTAATTTGTAATAATAGAAGTCCTTGAAATCCGCGTAAAAAGCTGAATCTGGATGAGCCTCTACGAACACTGCCTTCGCGGAGTCTCTTTCCGTTGCTGCCATCTTCTCGCACCTTCCAATTAGCGTCGTCCTTCCTAGGGCCAGAGGATTTCCCTCCCCTGCTTCTGCTATCAGCAATGATGCCTCTGGTGAGTCCTGAAGATTCTTAGTGTGCTCAGCCAATGCACTGATCAGAAAGATCGGTTCGTCCTCATGAAGAGCGAAAGTCACAAAGGACCCATAAGGATAACCGGCGGGATCGGTCGAAAGAGTACAAAGGGTCCCAGTTCCTATCCTGCTCACCATTGTTCTAGCGTGTTCGGAGTGACTGGGAGTTGGTATATTCGAGTCATAGAGTAGTTCTTGTCTGCTGGTATCTGACCCCTTTGGCGGGAGGTGGCGGGGTATGTCATCCGTTTTTCCTTTTTTTTCTGCCATTATATCACTCCTCGATCCATCTCTGAGGCGGCTGTCCAGGACTCTCGTTAATTATCCTATTACCCCCAATTGGAAATGGTGTGGTAATAGTTTCATTTCGGTTCATTATCGGTTTGTCTTTCTCGTTCATTTTCTCATTCTCCTTGTTTTACTCGTTCTCCAATTACTATATTCATGGGGGAGTTTGATGAGGATGGTGCAATCTCGGAATCGACCCCGAATACCGTAGCAATGTTACTTCGTGTGATGACCTCCGAAGGAGTCCCATCCGCCAATATTCTACCCTCATGCAGGAGGATCACCCTATCTGAGAATCTCGCCGCTATGTTAATGTCATGTATCGCGAAAATAGCAGACTTAGAGCTGCCGCTATTTCTTATAATGTCTGTAACTGCTTCCATTACGAGCAATTGATGTTGTAGGTCTAAGTCGCTGGTGGGTTCGTCTAGGAGATAGACTCGAGGATTTTGCACCACAGCCTTCGCTATAATCACCCTTTGCCTTTCGCCTCCGGAAAGCCTGTCGAACCTTCTGAACGCGAGGTCTTCGAGTCCGAATTTCCTCAACGTTTCGCTGACGGCTTCCAGGTCTTCTGATGAGGTCATCCAGGATATGTGAGGCCTCCTACCCAGCAGTAGAACGTCGAAAACGTCCATTGAGAAGCTTGTCCTAACGGACTGGGGCACATAAGAGACTGATTTCGACAATTCAATGAGGCTCTGTCTCGATATATCCTTCGAACAGATCTCTACCTTCCCATTTTGGGGGGTCTGAACTCGGTTCAGGCATTTTATCAGTGTGGTCTTTCCTGCTCCGTTCTTTCCCAGGATTGCAACAATTTGACCACTGATGATTGTAAAACTAATCTCGTCAAGGACTGTTTTCTCACCCCAGCAGAACCCTAGGTCTCTTACCCTAACGAGCTCATGATCAGAGCTCCCTGAGAGTTCCTTTCCCGAGTTTGAATTATTCACATCACCCCTCCCCTATGTCTCAACAGAAGATACATGAAAATCGGTCCACCGATTATTGATAGCATAATTCCAACAGGAATCACGACAGGGGCAAAGAGAGTCCTCCCAGCGGTATCGGCAAATAGCATCAGGAGTGAACCAGAAACAGCAGAACATGGTATCAGCTTTCTGTAGTCGTTTCCTATGATTAGCCGGCTCATATGGGGGGCAGCCAGGCCTACAAATCCGATAAGTCCCGTGAATGAGATAACGACAGATGTGAGTAGTGCAGAGAGAATCAGAATGTTTCGTCTGGTCCTCTGGGGGTCGACACCGGTCGAAATTGCAAAGTCATCCCCGCCCAGGGACATAGCGTTCAGATCCCACGCGAAGACTAGTCCCGTCGGCATCAGACATAGGACTATGGCTCCAATCCAGATGGTATCCTCGAGAGTTGGTCTGGAAAGGCTTCCGAATGACCAGTGAGTCAGTTGCGAGAGCTGTGCGTCGGTTGCAAAGTATGTTAGTGTGGAAACTATAGCCCCGGAAATGAAAGTTATTGCAATTCCAACCAGTATGTAAGACTCGGCCGAGACAGAGCGCATGCTGCCCAGCTGGATTATGATCGCAACGACTAGAAGAGAGAAGGCAAAGGCGTTTGCGACTATGGCAACATCCGGGAAAACAGAGAAGCCCAGTATTATCGCGATTGCCGCGCCTAGAGCGGCTCCTGATGCGACGCCTAGGGTTAGTGGCGAGACCAATGGGTTGCCAAGGCAACCCTGCATTAGTGCTCCTGCAGTGGCCAGTGCTGTACCGGCAATTATTGCCATTAGGACTCTGGGCAACCTTAGACCCCATATTATGTCGGACTGGAGCTCAGATGGCGTTTGAATACCGAACATAATCTTCATTGTTGTTTTTATGTCTAGAGTCTCTGAGGATCCAGTTCCCATTGAGAAGACGGCGAATAAGAGCGTCACCATACAAAGAGAGCCGACCATAACTAATTGGCGGCTTGCCTTTTCCTGATGTTCTTTGGTGATCTCATCCATTTGCTTCCCTCTATGGGGAGCAAACGAATTTTCCGATTCGCTCAACTCCGTGATATTTGGAGAAGTAATCATCCAGATACGACTCCGCATCTACATCGGAAAACAGTTCAGGATGCATTATCTTAGCAAGCGTTGGTAGCCCGTGGATCATCATTGGGCCAGCGAACTCTCCAGACATTATGGCCATCCTATTGTCAATGACCGCTTCAACATTGTCGAAGCCAGTCCTTTCGATGATGTAATCGAAGTGCGTTGGACATTTACCTCCTTCATCATATGAATTAAAGCCAATGTCGAAGACTATGCCGTCGAACATTAAAACGTCGGGATTCGCATTCAAAATCTCCTCCATGTCGACGTGTGTGGTGTGTCCTGGCAAATCGGCGAACACATTGTCTCCACCCGCCATAGAGACTAAATCGGTCCATTGCGATGTCCCAGTTAATACAACCGGATCGCGTACCAGTGAGGCATGGTGCTCGATTACCACGGAGGGCCTCTCTGAGCTTTCCAATGTGGAAACACGATTGGAGACGATCTCCTCAATAGCATCGAACTCATTGAATAGATCATCAGCTTCGCTTTGCTTGCCGAATATCTCTGCTAGCACTCCTATCTCTCTCCTTAGTGTGTCATATTTGTAAAAGTCCAGTGCCAGAACTCTTACCCCGACTGGTTCTAACTTCTCCCGTATTGCGTTTGTGTCCACCATCCCGTTTGTGGCAAAGACGATGTATATCTCCGGCCTAGTGTCCAAAAGTGCTTCAAAGTCTATTTCCGAATGGGCTGACTGTTGGACCATGTCCTTCTTGGAGAGTTCGGGCCACAACTGCTCGTCATAGAAGTCTCCTGAAACTCCAACTATAACCGAGTTTTCAATGTCGAGCATCCTCATTACGCTTGCGGCGTAGGTATTGGTTAGAACCACCCTCTCTGGGGCACTAGAAAATTTATGCGTCCTGTCATTCGAATCTACCACCACAAGGCTGCCACTCTGCGATGACTCTTCGATCCTTTCAGAGACCTGCCATGCGGCCATTACAGTGACGAGAATAACTGCGACTTGGAATACGGCTAAGTTTTTCCTTCCAATCACTAATGTGCCCTCCTTCTGGCGAACATAGGGGCTGAGAGTAAGATTATCAGAGTCGCAATCGAGGATTGGAATGGTAGGCTGTAGTCTTCCTCTGTTTCCTCGGACATCGTGATGAAAATTGAGTCTGAGTACTCAGAGGTCACTCCATCGCTGAGTGTTGCCATAACGCGTATACGATTGATTCCCGGTTCCAAGACATCTACGGTGATGCTGTTTTCAGCACCCTCGTACGCAATTGAGGATGTTCCATCCCCATACATGACGAGAACCGTGTATTGGGCCTCTCCCTCAACCGTGGACCAGGAAACTTCTGACGAGGTGCCTTCGACAGAGTGAGAACCCGTCAAGAAGATCGGTGGCTCGAGCACGAAAGAGACTCTGACGCCTATCATTTCCCCATCTATCGTTGTT
>CETH01033372.1_pt1 | contig 16888 bp, 12 predicted proteins | sample 361461 | NCBI WGS metagenome assembly CETH01 (sample SAMEA2622695, study PRJEB7988) | marine metagenome | isolation source: saline water (ENVO:00002010), including
CGAAATGAATTAAAATTAGAAATTAATACTACTTCAGGGCAACGTAGAAAAAAGGCAATAAAGAGGCTTAGAGTAATTGAGGCTTTTAGAAAAAGTGGTAATAAGCCTGAATGGATGATAATGGAAAACTTGCCTGTTTTACCCCCAGAATTGCACCCTATGGTTCAGCTGGATGGAGGTAGATTTGCAACTAGTGACTTAAATGATTTATATAGAAGGGTAATAAATAGAAATAATAGACTAAGGCACCTGATTGAATTATTAGCTCCAGAGATTATAGTTCGTAATGAAAAAAGGATGCTACAAGAAGCTGTTGATGCATTAATTGATAATGGTAGAAGAGGGCGTGCTATTCAAGGAAGTCACAATCATCAACTTAAGTCATTAACTCATTTATTAAGAGGTAAACAAGGACGATTTCGTCAAAACCTCCTAGGCAAAAGAGTTGATTATAGTGGTAGATCAGTTATTATATCTGGTCCCCAGTTGCGTATGAATGAATGTGGATTGCCTAGAAAAATGGCACTCGAATTATTTAAACCGTTTGTTATGAATGCATTAGTTGTTAAGGGTTATGCTCATAATATAAAAAGTGCAAAACGTATGACTGAAAGAGCAAGGCCTGAGATTTGGGATATTCTAGAAGAAGTAATTCAAAATCACCCGGTTATGCTTAATAGAGCACCAACACTTCATAGGCTAGGAATTCAAGCTTTTCAGCCAGTATTAGTAGATGGTTATGCCATACAAATTCATCCATTAGTATGTACAGCTTTCAATGCGGATTTTGACGGAGACCAAATGGCTGTTCATGTACCTTTGTCTAAAGAAGCAGTTATGGAAGCTCAAAAACTTATGCTTTCAACTAATAATATGCTTGCTCCTAGCTCTGGATTTCCTATTGTTTCTCCAACTCTAGATATGGTGCTAGGTGCTTATTACTTAACTGGTATAGATGGTGAAGGTGTTACACCTGTAAATAAGGATAAAGAAGGCAATCCGGTATATAAAAAATTTGCTAATTTTGAAGACGCTGAATTTGCTTATGATTCTGAAAGAATTAAATTAAGAGAGTTGATTTCAGTAAGAGATAATTCAGGAGAATTTTTAGAAACAACCGTTGGTAGAATTATTTTTAATTCAGCATTGCCAGATGAATTATCCTTTAGAAATCAGATATTTAATAGAGGTGTAATTGAAGATTTAGTTTACGAAGTATTTAACAATTTTGGTAATGAAGTATCTTCGAATATGCTTGATAAAATTAAAGACCTAGGATTTAAATATGCAACTAAATCTGGTACAACGATAGCTATAAAAGATATTGTTACTCCTCCTCAAAAACAATCATTGCTTTCAGCTGCTGATACAAAAGTAAACAGGCTAAATGAGCAATATTTCCAAGGTGTGATTACTCGAGATGAAAAGTATAAAGCAGAGGTAGATGTATGGACAGATGTTTCAAACAAAATGACTCGAGCAGTTGAAGATACTCTGCCAACTTATGGAGGTATTTTTTCAATGGCTGATTCTGGAGCAAAAGGTAACATTGCGCAGATAAAACAGATGGCTGGTATGAGAGGATTGATGTCTGACCCTAAGGGAAGAATTATCGAAATGCCAATTAGATCAAGTTTCGTTGAAGGTTTATCTGTACTAGAGTACTTTATCTCTACTCACGGAGCAAGAAAGGGTCTTGCTGATACAGCATTAAGAACCGCTGACTCGGGATATCTAACTAGAAGGCTGGCCGATGTAGCCCAGGATGTTATTATAACAGCAGAAGAAGATGAATTTGCACAAGGTATTTTAATTAAAGGTGGAGAACCTGATACAGACACTGCAACATTGTCCGAAAGGATTATTACAAGATACCTATCTGAGCCAATTATAGATCCTAGCACAGGAGAGATTATTGTTGATAAAGAAGAATTAATTACTCACGAAATAGCTAAAAAAATATCTGATTTAGGTATTACAGAAGCGTGGGTTTATTCTCCACTATCAAGTACCACAAAGCGTGGAATATCTCAAAAATGTTATGGAGCATCGCTAGCTACTGGACAAGCTTGTCTTTTAGGTGAGGCAGTTGGTATTATTGCAGCTCAATCGATTGGAGAGCCAGGAACACAGCTTACTATGAGAACATTCCATACTGGTGGAATTGCTGGTAAGGATATTACTTCTGGTTTACCAAGAGTTGTTGAACTTTTTGAAGCAAGGCAGCCAAAAGGTGTAGCAGTTTTATCAGAAATATCTGGAGAAGTTGAATTGGCTATTGTGGGAGAAGAAAAAATAGTACGTATTAAAGCAACAGATGAGTATACTGAAGAAATTTCTATTCCAGGAACTCATAAACAAACTTTAAAGTCTGGTGACTGGGTAGATGCAGGAGATCCAATTTTATCTATAAAGAAATCTGAGAAAACTAAAATGATTAAATCTGGAATTAATCCTGATGAAATTAAAGATGAGATCACATCACCTGTTTCTGGAGTTGTTAGTGTTTCAAAAACATCAGTAAAGGTCTTATGGTCTGAAAACGACGAACGAGAGTATATAATTCCTGCAGCTTCAGAGATTTTAGTTGCTGATGGTGAAAAAGTTCAAGCAGGGCATGCTTTATCTGATGGACCAAAGAATCCCCAGGATATTCTAAGAATAGAAGGTCAAGCAGCAGCACAACGCTATATTGTTGATGAGGTTCAATCAGTTTATAGATCTCAAGGTGTTCAGGTGCACGATAAACATATCGAGGTGATTGTAAGACAAATGATGAGAAAAGTTAGAATTGATAGTGCTGGTGATACTGAATTTTTACCTGGAGAGTTAGTTGATCGCCATGATTTTGAATCATCTAATAAAACAGTTATGCAAAAAAACGGAATGTTAGCTTCAGCCAGTCCTGTGCTTTTAGGTGTTACAAGAGCGTCTTTAAATACTCAAAGTTTCTTGGCAGCTGCGTCATTCCAAGAGACTGCGAGAGTGTTAACAGAAGCTGCTGTCAATGGCTCTGTTGATCAGTTATCAGGATTAAAAGAGAATGTGATCATAGGTAGACTAATACCAGCTCGATTAGATCAATCCGAAGAAGGTCGTAAAAAATTAGGTATGACTCATCAACCAAGAGACAAGGAACTTACAGGGTTTACAGAGGCACCTGCAACTTTTGAAGAAGCATTAGCTGCGATTAGTGGTGTAGATAATAAAAATTCAGAACCTGAATTAAATACAACTTTGGGTGAAGAAGATGACTTGTCAGCTGCTATATCAGCCTTAGCAGAGGAAATTTCTGAAGACGAAAATTCAGATTCTGCCGATGATGATATTACAAAAGCAGCAGAAGCATTAAAAGGATCACCGGAAATTGATGATTCTGAGGAAGAAATTGAAAAATAGTATAAATATATTTACTGGGCGGTTAGCTCAGCTGGCTAGAGCGCGTCGTTGACATCGACGAGGTCACAGGTTCGAGCCCTGTATCGCCCACCAGTATAAAATATATGTTAAGGGAGTAAAAATTTGGTTTTACATACAAGTAATAAAAATCAAAAAAATTTAGTTTTTGATGAAAAAATAATTATAAAATTGGTTATATCGATATCCTTGATTATTTTCACGAGTATATTTGCTCAAATAAAGTATTTTTTACCTGACAATCCAGTTCCAATTACTCTTCAAACATTTGGAATTTTACTAATGGGGGGAATTTTGGGTCCTAGATGGGGATTTGGTTCATCGTCTGCTTACATATTGCTAGGTATTATAGGTGTTCCAGTTTTTCAAGGAGCAAATAGCGGCTTTGATTATGTTATAGGTGTCACGGGCGGTTATATAGTAGGATTCATACCAGCTTCTTTTACTGTTGGTATATTAATAAATAAAGGTTTGACTAACCTGACTAGTATTTGGCCATACATAATAGGAACAATTACTATTTATATAACAGCAGTAATATGGCTTACAGTGTTTGATTTTTCTTGGCCTGAAGATGGCAAGATGTTATCTCAAGCAGTGTACCCTTTTCTAATAGGAGATTTTATTAAGGCAATTTTTGCATCTATAATTACTACACTAGTATTTAAATCAGCGATAAAGAAATTTATTTAGTTAACTTGAAAACGTTTACTACAACTAAAGATTTTTTAAAATTTAGAAAAACAATTAGTTCTAAAACATTATCACTTGTTCCTACTATGGGTAATATTCATCAAGGTCATATATCACTGATTAATACGGCAAAAAAAAAATCTGATTTAGTTATAGTTTCACTCTTTGTTAACCCTATTCAATTTAAATCAATAGATGATTATCATGCATATCCAAATACACTTTACAAGGATAAAGATATATTAGCTAAAGAAGATGTAGATATTTTATTTTGTCCTCAAAAAACAGAAATTTTTCCTGAGGAATTTAATACTTCTGTCGTACTCAATAAATTTGTATCAGTTTTAGAAGGTACCTACAGGCCTGGACATATGGAAGGAGTAGCTACTATCGTAACTAAATTATTTAATATAACGAACCCCGATTTAGCTATTTTTGGAGAAAAAGACTTTCAACAACTAATGCTGATTAAATCCCTTTCTAAAGATTTAAATTTTCCAATAAAAATAATTTCATCTAAAATAGTAAGAGATTCAAATGGTTTGGCTCTTTCAAGCAGAAATAATTTTCTTTCTAAAAATGAAAAGTTTCAAGCATATGAAATATTTAAAGCATTAGCTTTTGGATGTGAAGAAGTTAGTAAAGGTGAAAAATTATCAGAAAATATAGTTAATCTTATTAAGAAAAGATTATCCAATTTTGAATTAATTAGATTAGAATATGTTTCAGTTAGAAACCCGAATACTTTTGAAGAATTACAGGTCATAAATGGAGATTATATAATACTCATTGCTGCTTTTGTTGGAAAAACAAGATTGATTGATAATTTAAAGTATGTAGAGAAAAATGATAGAAAAAAAATTAAATACATTAAATAAATCTCATAAATTAACGATGATCACAGCATATGATTATGTAAGTGGTTATGTTGTAAATAAATCTGATGCAGAAATGATTCTTGTTGGAGATAGTTTAGGTAATACGACGCTTGGTTATAATTATACAAGCTCTGTTACTATTGAAGATATTATACGGGCTACTGAAGCGATAAGTAGAGCAAACATTACTAAGATTCTTGTGGCAGATCTACCATATCAAACCTATGAATCTAAAAATCAAGCTCTTGAAAATGCTAAAAAGTTAATTTCATCTGGGGCAGATGCAGTTAAACTTGAGGGGGGAAAAGAAAAATCAGAAATAATTCGATATCTAGTGGATAATAAAATTTCTGTTATGGGACATATAGGGATCCAACCTCAATCAATTAGTGATTTTTCTCAATATAAGGTTTTAGGTAAAAATTCAGATGAAGAAGATAAAATAATTGTAGATTCTAATTCAGTAGAAAAGTCTGGAGCATTTTCTATTGTATTAGAACTGGTAGATAAATTTTTAGCAAAAAAAATAACAGGTCAATTATCTATCCCTACTATAGGTATTGGATCAGGTGATTTCACCGATGGTCAAGTTCAAGTATTCAATGACTTAATTGGTTATAGCCCAAATAAAATTCCTAAGCATGCAAAAAAATATGATAATTTATTTGAAAAGGCACAACAATCTATAGACTCATTTGTGAATGATACACGCAATTTATAATAATAAAAATCTTAAAATCTAAGGATAACTTAAATTTATAAATGAGCCTACAAAATTCTAAAAATATCAATTTGATACTTAATGGTCCTATACCATACGCATTATATAAATTAGCTTTACCGAATATTTTTGCGGTATTTATGTATTCAATAGTTACTTTTTCAGAGGCATGGTATATTAGTCGAGTGAGTATTGATGAGCTTGCTAGTTTGGCTCTAGTATTCCCTTTTGTTTCTCTGATAGGGATGATTGGATTAGGCGCTATTGGTGGAGGTATTACATCTTGCTTGTCTAAAGCTATTGGAAAAAATGACAAAGAGTTAGCAAATAAAATTTTATGGCATTCCGTTTTAATAATGACTTTTTTATCATTTTTTTTCTTATTATTCTTTGTTTTTCTTTCAAGTATAATATTCCACTTAATTGGAGCAGAAAAGATTGTAGAAAATCGTTCAGTTACATTCATGCAAGTTTTTTTTTCTTTCGCTCCTGTTATGTTTTTTTCATACTTGTTTATTTCAGTTTTTCGCGGTTGTGGTTCTTATCAAGCTTTAGCAAGAATTACTATTCTAGCTAATATTTCACAAGTTTTATTATCAGGGGTATTAACCTTAGGACTCTGGTTTTTTCCTCAATTAGGTTTAATAGGAATCGCTATTTCCACTATTATCTGTCAAGGAATTGCAGCAATTTATATGTTTCTATATATTATTCGTGGAAATTTTAATATATCTTTTAAAATTTACTCTTTTGATAAAAATATCATTATAGATATTTTGCGTGTAGGCGGAATTAGTTCAATTAATGCAATATCTATAACTCTAACAATGTTGCTAGTTACTTTTTTTGTTTCTGGATATGGAACTGCTGCAATTGCAGGTTACGGAATATGCTTAAGATTAGAACAAATGCTTATTCCTTTAGCATTTGGGATTGGGGGAGTTCTAACAACAATAGTTGGTATGAATTTTGGAGCTGAAAACTTTATAAGAGCGAAAAAAGCTGCGTGGCTTGGAGCATCAATAATAGGATTTATAGCTACGGGTATTGGATCTATGGTTGCATTTTTTCCTGATATATGGATAAATATTTTTACACATGACAATGATGCTTTTTCAATAGCATCAAAATATTTAGTTATAGTCGGGCCAGTTTTTGGAATTTTTGCGCTTGGAAAAACCTTATATTTTGCTAGTATGGGCACTGGTAAGATGTTTATTCCAATTTCTGCTGGCTTAACTCGTTTACTTATTGTATTTTTGTTTGGTATGCTCGCGACTTATTTTTCTTTAGACATTATTTTTTTATTTTTTGGTGTATCTTTAGGTTTATCTACTATAGGTATAATTTTGATAATAAATATGTTTAAGAAAGCATGGAATCCTTTACTAATTATCAAGTAAAAATTTCTTTTTTGGGGTCTGATCCAAATCCTAAATAATCATTTGTTTTCAAAATACCATCTTGAATAAAATCTACGCTAGTATTTTTCCACTGTTCAAGTTCTATATTATTTGTTTTTGGGTTATGTAATTCAGCCATATTAGTAATTAATCCAGATTGAATAAGAGGCAATCCCCAAGGTTCACCTCCGCGATGTAGTATAATTTTATATTTTTCTGAACTTAAATCAATTATTTTTAATAGAGCACTAATACCGCCGCACCAAGTAATATCAGGTTGCCAAATATCATAAGAATCATTTTCCTTCATTAGTTTGAAATTATTATGGTTAAATTCATGCTCACCGCCTGCTATTTGTATTTGAAATAAATTTTTATTATAAGATTTATTTTCGAGTATTATATCTGGAGTGCATATATCTTCAATCCATTCAATGTTTAAGTCTAATAGTCTTTCTGACATTTTTTTTGCATATGATAGGTTCCATGTCATATAACAATCTAACATTATTTTTTTTGTATTTGATATTGACTCTCTTGTATTAGAAATAATCATATACAATTTTTTATAATCATTTTCAAAATCTTCGGAAGATCTAACTGATAGTTTGAAATTATTTATACTTAATTTACTATATTTTTCTACATTATTACCTGTTGCGTAAGTCTCGATTTTATTTATGTGTTTTTGTGAATTTTTTTCTAGAAGATTTTTTATTGGAATTTCGTAGTACTTACTAAATGCATCCCATATTGCAAGATCTAATGAAGAAATAGCCATTGAAGCAATACCGCCTCTTCCATAAGGGATACTTTGTTTATATAGTTTTTCATGAATTTTTATAATATCATTTTGGTTTGTTATATTTTCACCAATTATCATATTACCTAAGTGTCCTTCAATGACTTTTATTGATGCATCACCTCCACCACCTGTCCCAAATCCAAAAATATTTTTTTTATCTGTGGATATTTTGGTAATAATTTGCCATAGTTTAGGTCTCCATTCACCTAGATTTTCTTTATAGGTGGGATACATTACTTCGAGTTTAGTTATTTTCATAATAAATTCATTATAATAAAAATTATGCAAGGTAGAATAACTAATTTAGATTTTATACGTGGAGTGGCAATATTAGGGATTTTGATTATAAATTCTAGGTTTTTTGCTATGTCTAAATCAGCTATGTTTAATATATCTACAGCTGGAGCAGAAAATTTTATTGATTGGTCAATTCTAATTTTAACCCAACTATTTGTTACTGATAAAATGATGGGATTGTTTTCCATCCTTTTCGGTGCAAGTATTGTTTTATTTATTGAATCAGCTAAAAATAAAAAAATAAAAAAACCAAGGATATTAAGCCTTTGGAGAAATCTGTTACTACTAATTTTTGGCGGTATACATGCTTCATTTTGGATAGGAGATGTACTTTTATTATATGCATTATGTGCTGTAATCATAATAATTATTCATAATCGCAGTATAAAACTTTTAATTTTTTTGAGTATCTTATTAACTTATTTTGGTGTAATAATAGCTCCATTCTTTCAGGCGCTTTTTGATAATCAAGGAAACCTAATTTCAGCTGCAAAAGAAAGTTTTCCTGACGGAAAAGGTTTAACAGGATATTGGTTTGTTGATTCGAAAAATTGGGGAGAAGCAATTCAATCATTTTTTGGTTTAGATGCTATTGGTAGAGCATTAGGTATGATGTTGTTAGGTGTAGTTCTCTACAGGCTATACATACTACAAGGAAAAAAAGATAAGTTATTTTATAAAAAATTAGTTTATATATTTTTACCTATAGGCCTGATATTAACATCCATAAATATTTTTTGGCTTTCTTTGGAAAATTATGACCCTTCTATTGCCGTTGTTAGTAGTATTCCTTTGAAATTAGGCATCATTCCAATATGTATTAGTTATATTGGTTTGTTATCTATATTCAATATGAATTTGTCTGAAAAAATAGCAATATATATAAGATCCTGTGGCAAAATGGCATTTACCAATTATATTACTCAAACAGTTTTATGTTTTATATTCTTGGAAGGAATTTTTGAAAACCATATATTTAGTATAGTTGAACTTTCTCTGTTTGTTTTATTAGTTTGGGCTTTGCAGTTATTTTGGTCTAAATATTGGCTTGAAAAATATAAGTATGGTCCATTAGAGTGGTTATGGAGAAAATTAACATATATTTTCTAGTTTAAAATTTATCAATAATTATAATTGTTGTAGAATGATTTAGTTATGTCAAAAAAGTTTAAAGATTTTTCAGAAGAAGAAAAAAATATATATCGTCAAAATATGAGACATTCGGCTGCTCATGTTATGGCTGAGGCTGTTACTAAAATTTTTCCTAAGGCTAAAGTCACTTTAGGACCACCAATTAAAGATGGTTTTTATTATGACTTTGATGTAGAAAAACCTTTTACCCCTGAAAATCTCAAAGAAATTACTAAGTTGATGCAAAAAATAATTAATAAAAATTCTTTGTTTGTTGGAAGAGAAGTTTCAAAAACCGAGGCTTTTGAGTTAGTGAAAGATAATCAGTATAAAAAAGAAATTTTAGAATCTATGGAAAATGATTCTACGGTAACATTTTGGAGCCACTCTAATGGAGAGTTTGAAGATTTATGCCGCGGAGGTCATGTTAATAGTACGGGTGAAATCAAGTCATTTAAATTGTTAAGTACAGCAGGAGCATACTGGAGAGGTGACGAAAATAATAGAATGCTTCAAAGAATTTATGGTACTGCTTGGGAGTCAAAAGAAGCTTTAAGAGAATATACTAATCGAATAGAAGAAGCAGAAAAAAGGGATCATAGAAAACTTGGTAAGTCTCTAAATTTGTTTTTTTTCGACCCTATAGCTCCGGCTAGTCCATTTTTTTTGCCAAATGGAACAGTTATTTTAAATGAGTTAGAAAAATATGTAAAAGATCTATACAAATTATACGAGTATAAAGAAGTAATTACTCCGCAAATTTTTAATACTGAATTATGGAAAAGATCTGGGCATTATGAAAATTATCTAGAAAATATGTTTTTTGTTTCGATAGATGAAAAAGAATTTGGTGTAAAGCCTATGAACTGTCCAGCTGCAGCTCTAGTTTATGCATCAGAGATTCATAGCTATAGAGATCTTCCACTAAGACTTGCTGATTTCGGTAGGCTACACCGTAATGAGAGATCAGGGGTTACTCATGGTCTAACTCGCGTCAGATCGTTTTCACAAGACGACGCACATATTTTTTGTAAGTTTGACCAAATTGAAGCCGAAATAGCGAAATTTCTAAATATGTTAAATGAATCATACAAAACTTTCAAATTTGACAATATTAGATTTGAACTATCTCTAAGGCCAGAAAAGAGAGTTGGTGATGATAATACATGGAATGAGTCAGAAAAAATATTAAAAAATATCTTAGATAAAAATAAATATAAATATAGTATGCAATCAGGAGAAGGTGCTTTCTATGGGCCAAAAATTGATGCTTTTGTTCCAGACGCTATTGGACGAGAGTGGCAACTTGGTACAGTTCAATTAGATTTTTCATTACCAGAACGATTTGATTTAGAATATGTTGAAGAAGATGGCTCTAGGCAAAAGCCAGTAGTTATTCATAGAGCAATGCTAGGATCTCTAGAGAGATTTTTAGGAGTTTTAATAGAGCACTTATCTGGAAATTTTCCTACATGGCTTTCACCTATACAGGTAATCATAATACCTATTACTGATAAACATTTAGACTACTCATATAATGTATATAAAAAATTTAAATCCCAAAATATTAGAATAGAGATTGATGAATCTAATGAACGAATGAATGCAAAAATAAGAAATGCTCAACTAAGAAAAATTCCTTATATGTTTATTATAGGAGACAATGAAATGTCCTCAAATACTGTATCAGTAAGAACAAGAAATGGTGAAGAAACCAGCTCAATTAGTACAGAGGATATTTTAGATAAAGTAAATTCGGAAATTTTAAACAGATTTTGATGTTTACAATTTTATTATTTGAAATTACTTTAATATAAAGAAGGTAATTATGAATAATGAAGTAAAACTACATAGAGGACTACAGGGCGTATATTTCGATAGAAGCGAAACTACTTTTATTGACGGAAAAAATGGCGTGCTTGAATATCGAGGTTATAATATCAATGATTTAGCCGAACATTCTTCTTTCGAAGAGACATCATATTTACTCATCTATGGCAAACTTCCAAATAAGGAAGAATTATCTGAATTTGATTCAATGTTAAAATCTTATAGAAAGCTACCAGACGAGATATTTGATGTAATCAATGTAGTAAAGGATTCTCATCCTATGGATGCTCTTAGAACAGCAGTTTCTGCTCTTTCTTCTTACGATGAAGACAGAAATGATAATTCTGAAGAAGCGACAATTAGAAAAGGCATAAGATTGACTTCTCAAGTAGCTACAATCGTGATGGCTCACCATAATATTCGTAATGGTAAAGACCCCGTAGAACCAAGTAATAAATTAAATCACGCAGGTAATTTTTTATATATGCTAAATGGAGAAATTCCAGACCAAGATACAATAGATTTAATGGACAAAGATTTTGTTTTACATGCTGATCATGGGTCAAACGCATCAGCTTTTACAGCTAGAGTTGTTGCAGGTACATCAGCTGATATTCATGGAGCAGTTACAGCAGGAATTGCTGCTTTATCAGGGCCTTCTCATGGTGGTGCAGCTGAAAATGTCATGAAAATGGCAAAAGATATTGGAAAACCTGAAAATGCAGAGAGCTATGTAAAAAATCTCTTAGCAAGCCGAGAAAGAGTTATGGGTTTTGGACACAGAGTGTATAAGGCTGAAGATCCTCGAGCAGGACACTTAAGAGAAGGCGTAAAAAAACTAAGTCATCAAATGGGTGAACCTGAGTGGTACCAAATTTTAGAAAAAGTTGTAGAAGCTATGAGTCCTTATGGAAGAAGAGGAATTCATGTAAATGTAGATTTTTTTGCTGGAGTAATATATTACCTAAATGGAATCCCACAAGATTTATTTGTTCCTATTTTTGCTGTAGGTAGAATACCTGGTTGGACTATTCAAGTAGTTGAACAATTCAGACACAATATACTAATCAGACCTCTATTGCAATATACAGGAAAAAGGGAACAAGATTATATTCCGATTTCAGATCGGTAAAAAACCACAATGAATTCATTAGAAGAATTAATTCTTAAGAGAATTAAGGCTAATGGCCCAATTACTTTTTCTTCTTTTATGACTTCAGTTTTATATGATAAAAATTTTGGTTACTACTCAAGAAAAATAAATAATAATCCATTAGGCATATATGGTGATTACTACACTAGTCCTTTAGTTCATCCTGCATTTGGATCCTTATTAGCTATACATATTTATAATCTTTGGAAAAACCTTGATGAGCCTGATGATTTTACTATAGTTGAAATAGGTGCGGGTAATGCATATTTATACAAAGAAATAATTTCATTTTATAAAAAAAATATACCAAATTTTTTAGATATAGTAACTTACTATCCGGTAGATGTATTTACAGATAAATCAAAAAATATTTACGATATTAACAATATTCCTAAAAATATTATAGGGTGTATTATTTCAAACGAATTAATAGATGCATTTCCAGTAAATAGGTTCATCTTTAAAGATGAAAAAATTCAAGAAATATATGTAGATTATGATTTTATAAATAATATTTTTATAGATAAAATAAATGATGTTAGCGAACCAGAAATTATTAGTAGAGTTTCTCCTTTTACTAAGAATTTTGATTATGGTCATAAAGGTGAAGTAAATTTAGGAATAGGATATTGGGCAGATATTGTTTCTTCGATATTAAATTCTGGTTTTGTTATAACTATTGATTATGGTTATGAAAGAGATGAACTTTACTCTAGTAAAAATAATAAAGGTTCATTAAGATGTTACTTTCAACATAGTTTACTATCTAATCCCTATTGTAATATAGGGCGTCAAGATATTACTTCTCATGTAGATTTCACAACAGTTAATCACTCATTAACAGTGAATGGTTTTGAGAAATTATTTTATATGTCTCAGAAAAAATATCTGAAATATTTAGGTTTCGATTCTTTTATTAAAGGATTAGATAAATCCCACAAAAATAAAGAAATATCAAATGAATTTTATCATAAACAAAGTCACGCTATTAATTTGCTAATTGATGAAAATGGGCTAGGTAACTTTCAAGTATCTATACATTCTAAAAATATCTCTAAAATACAGAAAACAACAACAAAAAATGATTTATTTTTATATGATAATAATATGATATATTTGGAACAAGATTCAGAGTTAGTTTATCCTGACTTAAGAAATTCAATTTTTTCATTTGGTATGGAAAATAAAGAGAATCAAACTTGGCAAGATATTTTTGATATTAAATGATTAGGACCTAGTGTGCTTTATACTAATTTATATGAAAATCATAAAAGTTTAAATGCAAAATTGGTAGATTTTAATGGGTATACGATGCCTTTAAACTATACTAATGGAATTGTATCTGAAGTTATATCTATTAGAAAAAATGTAGGAATGTTTGATGTTTCACACATGGGAAGGATAACTATTAAAGGTAAAGATGCAAGAAAAATTATTTCAAAATTTTTATGCATTAATTTAGATAATTTAGATATTGGAAAATCAAAGTATACAATTTTTTTAAATGAAGAATGCCAAATTGTAGATGACTTAATTATTTCAAAAGTCGATGGAGACACTTTTCTTTTGGTAGTAAATGCCTCAAATAGAATTAAAATTGTAAATATAATTTCCTCAAATATTGATGATGATAGCGATATTAATTTAACTGATGACACTGACCTTACTTCTATGATTGCTATTCAAGGGCCTAGATCCTCAGAGATATTACCTGTTATAAATACTATAGAAAAATATCAAATACAAAAAACTTTTATAGATAAGTACGAGGTTATTATTTCAACAACTGGATATACTGGTGAAGAAGGTTGTGAAATAATCTGTTCTAATGAAGATGCACCTCATATTTGGGATTTATTATATGAAAAAAAAGTAAATCCTTGTGGATTAGGGGCAAGGGATGTATTAAGATTAGAGGTAAGTTTACCCTTATATGGAAATGAGTTAAATTTAGAAACGAATCCTTTTGAGGTAAATTTACGGAGATTTATAGATTTTTCAAATAAAGATTTGTTATCTTATGAAAAACTTTATTCTTTATCAAAAAATAAATTACAAAAAAAACTAGTAAGTTTTAGAATGATTTCCAGAGGAATTCCTAGAAAAGATTATAAAATTTACGATGAAGATAAGATTATTGGCTTTGTAACTTCTGGTACTTTTTCTAGTAATTTAGGTTTAGGAATTGGATTGGGATTTATATGTGACGGCAATACAAAGATCGGCAGAAAAATTTCAATTGATATTAGAGGAAAAGCCCAAAGTGCTGAAATAGCTAAAAGAAGGTTTGTTTAAGAAGGTAAAATATGTATCCTGAGGAAATTAAATATACTAAAGATCATGAATGGGTAAGAGTAAACGAAGATGTTGCGGAGATTGGTATTACAGTTTTTGCAGAGCAATTATTAGGGGATGTAGTTTTTGTAGATCTGCCAGATGTTGGTGAAGATTTAGTACAGTTTTCTAAGTTTGGTGAAATAGAATCTGTTAAAGCAGTTAGTGATTTGTTTGCGCCAATTAGCGGAGAAATTATAGAAAAAAATATTGATATCGATAAATTTCCTGAAACTGTTAATAATGATCCCTTTCATAAAGGCTGGCTTTTAAGAGTAAAGATTAAAGATAGTTCGGAGTTAGAACAATTATTAAACCTAAAAGACTATAAAAAGTTAATAGATGAAAAATAAATCAAACAATAATTTTCCATATATACCAAATACTAATACTGAAAAACAACTTATGCTAGATGCAATAGGGGTAAGTAATTTTGATGATTTAGTTAAGGAAATTCCTAGTAAATATATAAACCCAGAAATCGATATACCTGAAGATCTATCAGAGCAAGATCTAGTTAACTTATTAGACAGTATTTCTAACAAAAATCGTTCAATAGCAAGTTTTGATGCATCTTTTTTAGGTGCTGGAGTTTACGATCATTATGTTCCTTCATTAGTAAAGTCTATTGTTCAAAGGGGAGAATTTGTTACTGCATATACACCCTACCAACCTGAAGTTTCGCAAGGAACATTACAGGTTGGATTCGAATTTCAAACATTTATTTCTGAAATTACAGGTATGGATGTTTCAAATTCTGGTATGTATGATGGGCCGACTGCTTTTGCAGAAGCTTGTTTGATGGCTGTAAGAATAAAAAGAAATAAAAATATTGGCGTGTTAGATTCAGTTGATGAAAAATTAGTCGATGTACTTAAGTCTTATACTATGTTTCAGGATGTAAATATTATAAAAATTGAAAAAGATCAATTAGGTAAAGACGACCTAAATTTATCATGTTTAGCATTTCAAAATCCAAATAGTGTTGGAGAAATCGAAGATATAAAAAAATTAACTGAGTTAGCTCACAAAAATGATATTTTAGCCATTGCTCATATAAGCCCAATTTATCATGGAATGTATGAATCTCCTGGGAAATATGGTATAGATATTGTAACTGCAGAAGGGCAAAGTTTAGGCGTTCCAACTTCTTTTGGCGGTCCATTTATTGGATTATTTGCATCAAAAAAAGAATATCTTCGGCATATGCCGGGTCGAATAATCGGTAAAACAAAGGACAAAGATAATAATGATGCTTTTGTACTTACATTGCAAACAAGAGAGCAGCATATAAGAAGAGAAAATGCAACATCCAATATATGTACTAGTACTCAATTAATATCACTAATTGTCACAGTTTACTTGGCTACATTAGGTAAGCATGGATTTAATGAACTATCTCATTTATGCTATCAAAAAGCTCATTATGCAGCATCTGAAATATCAAAAATTAAAGGTTTTGAAATCTATAATAAAAAATTCTTTAATGAATTTGTTATTATATGTCCTGACCACCCAAAAAATATTAATAATTTATTATTAGAAAATAATATATTGGGCGGTAAAGATGTTTCGAAAAGAATACATAATGGATTAATGATTGCTGTTACGGAAAAAAACTCAAAACATCAAATTGATACGTTAGTTAATATCTTAGGAAATTATAAATGTTAAAAAATCATGATAGCAATACTAAATTATTATTAGATATATCAAATGAAGGTAGAAGGGCATTTACTTTACCTGATTGTGATGTGCCCTTACAAGAAATTACGGATAAAGATAATTTGATTAGTAACATAAATTTACCAGAGGTTTCTCAGTTAGATCTTGTCAGATACTTTACTAATTTGAGCCAAAAGAATTTTTCTATTGATACAAACTTTTACCCTTTGGGTTCATGTACTATGAAATACAATCCTAAGGTTAATGACCAGATAGCGAGTCTTGATGGCTTTAGTGGTATTCATCCTTATCAGCCACAAGAAACAGTACAAGGTGCAATAGAATTATTGTATGACTTACAAAAATTATTAGGAAAGATTACGGGTTTAGAAGGAGTATCACTATCACCATTAGCTGGAGCACAAGGTGAATATTCAGGACTGTTAATTGCTAGAATGTTTCATGAAAGGAATGGAGATTCAAAAAGAAATATAGCTCTTGTTCCCGATTCAGCTCATGGTACAAATCCTGCGTCAGCAAAGATGGCTGGTCTTGAAGTGG
>CETH01054253.1_pt1 | contig 16878 bp, 5 predicted proteins | sample 361461 | NCBI WGS metagenome assembly CETH01 (sample SAMEA2622695, study PRJEB7988) | marine metagenome | isolation source: saline water (ENVO:00002010), including
TTAAAACTTGGTCAGCAGTTCCAATTGCATCTGGTAATGTTATTTTATACCCGGTATTAATTATATCTGGTGCTGATATAGTAACTCTTTTATTTCTATCTATTTGTGCACTTCTTAATTTTATATTACCAGCAGAATTATCACTACCAAATTCATTTGCTGAATTGTTTCCATTATTTCCAGTACTAGTAGACCCCCCAGATTCCATTTAATAAATTATAACATAATTAAAATTTTAAAATAATTTAAATATATTTCTAAAAAGATATAAAAATTTTTTATTAAATTTATTATATGAATATTAAAATTCAAACAATGGAATTAGATTTAACAACTCCTTCATTAATTTATACAAAACCTTCCAAAATATGGGAAATTAATAAAAAAAAATTAATACAATTTGATTATTTTAATAAATTATTTAATTTATTTAATTTTAATCAAAAAAATATATATTTAGTAAATGATATTTCAGATGAAGAAATGATATTACTATTGGATTATATTAATAATATTGATAATTATAATGTAAAAAATTTAGATTTAAATCAAATAATGTTATTAATAAAAATAAGTGATTTCTTAATAATTCCAGAATTATTTAAAATATCAACTAAAGAATTTTTTAATAGATTATGATGGAGGAGTTGGCACATTATCCGCAATGATATGTACATCCTACAAAACATGCTATATATACTGATTCTCCAGCTGCTAATTTTGTAGTATATTCTGATTCTGTTATTTGGGTAGCATCTGCTTGTAAAAATCTTGTTTCTAATGGGAATATCATTTGTTGTGCTCCATTCGCATCTAAATCATCTTCATATTGAACATCCCCATTAGCATCATAATCTATTTCTGTTATTGTTTTAGTTAAAGTTTGTTTTCTTTCTGCTTTATGTGTTCTAGCATTACCATCAGCATCAAGTAATGCATTTCCAGATGAGTCATATAAATTAAATGTATCATATACTTGCTCTTTTTCTGTTGTTGTTGTTGTTATTTGTTCTTCTACATATTTTTGTAAAGTTTCATCATATCTTATTTTAGTTTCTGTATTTGTCTTTTGAACATCTTGTGTAACATTTTCTTCATATGTTTCAGTAGTTGTAATAACTTTTAATTTTTGTTTTACAATTTTAGTTAAACTAAAATCGCAATTACAAGTTATTTTTGCTACTGTATATCTTGTTAAGAACTCTTCATTTAAAGTTTGTTTCATTCCATAACCAGGTACAGATGATGATGAAATATATTCTCCATTTGTAAGTACTCCATTTTTATTACAAACCCAAATAGCACCTTCACCTAAAGAGTTAATAAACATACGTTGCTCATTTCTATTTGTTTTTTCATCAACTGAAACAAATACTCCTTGATTATTATTCGTTCGATATGTATTTGTATCTTCTTTGTCTGAAATTACACCAAATACTTTAATATCATTATCAGAATTTGTTATGGTACATATTGGTAGAGATTCAGTAATATTTGTATTCAACGAATTATCAATGTTAAGATATTTTCCTAAAGAAGAAACAATTAAACCTTTAGAACTAACATTAATGTTTGTGTTCAAGATACATCTATGTTGACCTGTAAAATTATTCATTCTACGGGCGTTGTTATCATCAACATATCCTTTCCATGTTAAGTTAGGTCCATACCAAAACATTAGCTGATCACTGAGACCGGCATCGCTGTCGTAGTTTGATCCTATAGCCCATCTACCATCTGTAGAATGACCTTCCCTCTCAATTAAAATTGCTACATCATCAAGGTCAGTTGCGTTACCGCCACCTGTATCATCATCTTTTTGTTTTATGTGTAAACGGGCTAATGGATTTGCTGTCCCGATACCTATATTACCATTATCTGATATTGTCATAGCAGTTACACAATTTGCCGCAGAAGATGTACTTTGTTTTGTTTTAAAATGTAGTTTACCTTTTGACCAATTACCTGTTCTTTCATGTGTTATTGCAGCGCCTGGTGTTCTCGCATTAGTTGGGTCATATCCACTACCAGATATCCAAAAACATAATCCTATTTCAGTACCAGAAGTTATTGTACCAGCTTCTTTTCGCAAACATAAATTGTAATCGGCAAAATCAGCAGAATCTTGCGCATCAGCATCATTTATTGTACCATCAATTCTAATTTGTAATTTTGAAATTGGGTTAGTATCATTAATACCGACATTACCATTACCTAGAATCGTCATTCGTTGTGTCCCTGATGTATAATAATTTAATCCACCATATCCAGATAAATTAATTATACCATTACTCGATACATGACTCATTCCATAATGAGCTATACCTGATGATACTTCATCACTAATATTAAATCCAATTTTTCCATTTGGTGTAGCATTATTATTTGATGGGTCACACAATTCAATATTTCCAGCAACTGCCAATACCTCAGTAGGACTATTAGTTCCTATACCAACTTTACCATCACTTTTTATAACTAATTTTGTTAAAGTTGAACTATTACCATAAAAAGTATTTGAACTAGGAGAAGATGTATTATCATAATTAAATACAAACTCTTCATGATTTTTAGCATATGCTGTTCCAATAAACCATTTATTATCACTATTACCATTTTGCCAACGAATTCCATTAGATTTATATTTTGTATTTGCTTCCAATTGTAATAAAGTAGATGGGAAACCTCCTGAATCTTGTACTCCACTTAGTCTAAGAGTTGCTTCTTCAGTGCTTACTACATCTAATGTTCTAGCGGGATTTGTAATTCCAATACCTACATTGCCAGATGCTAACATTGTCATATTACCCATTGCTGAACTTAAAACTTGAGTATCAGATGAAGAAGATGCTTGATATGTAAAGAACGATAACTTACCATTTTGAGAAACCATTGCTGAACCTGCTACACTTGAACCATCAGTATTTAAATGAAACTTACCATCAGTACCACTAGTATTACTATATGTTGAATCTATTTCTAATCCATGACCAATTACACAAGTATTATATTCAAAACCATTTTGTCTATTTACTTTTTGAATTGTAAAATCTAAATCATTACTAGTATAATTACTTATACGGAATGCATCAAATTTATTTCCAGTATTTGCTTGAACATGTAAAAAACTAGTTGGACTATTAGTTCCTATACCAACTTTACCACTTGAATCTGCTAGTACTACATCTTTATATGATGAATATGCTGAAGAAGAATCATGTGTACCTTGGTAAATTCTCATACCAAATGTATCTTTTCTTAACATTAACAAATTCTGATTTCCAGCACTTGTATCAGACCAAGTATTAAAATGTATTCCATCTGCAAATGGACTACTATTATTATTATTAAAACAAGTAAAATTAAATTGTACTTTTGAATCTGATAATTCATTAGGTAATATTTGCCGATTATCAACAGCTGCAATTGTACCACTTAAACTACCTAATAATGTAGTACATGTTATATTACCATTTACATGTAAAGGAGTACTTGGAGATGTTGTACCTATACCTACATTACCTGCACCAGTTATTGTTAATCTATCTGCAGAATTAGTACCAAATGATATTTTACCAGATGAAGTTTCATTAATAAATACAAAATCGTTACTATTACTATATGAGTATCCAAAATAAGCTTTTCTTCCATTTGATTGATTTTGTGGGTAAAATTCCATATAGCAATGATCATTACCTTCAATCGCAAATACAGAACCATTTGATTTAATATGAAATGCTCTTATAGGAGAAGCAGTTCCGACACCAACCCTATTATTTGTTGAATCAATTTTTAAAGTATTTGTATCTACTGTTAAATCACCTGTTATTGCTAAAGATAATAAAGTTCCAATTGATGTTAAATTAGGCATCGCAGTTATTTCATCATCAAAATAAGCAGCCAAATCAGTAACTGCTACTTGTTTCATTGTTCCATCATCATTTAAAATTACTCTATCTGTATCAACTATTGTTGTTAATGTTGCAGAAGTATTGCCATCTAATATATTTAATTCAGTTGTAGTTATAGTAGCACCATCTAATATTTCCAGTTCTGTTTCATTTAATACTGCATCTCCAAGTATTAAACTACCATTAATATTAATATTATTTATAAATCTAGTTGTACTATTAATAGTTAATAAATCATCTGAATCTTCACCTATTACTATATTACCTGTTTTATCTAATTTATCATCAAATCTGGAATTATCTGAAAATGTTTTACACATTTCTTCAATATATGCTAAAGAAATATCATCAAATGGGTTATTCATTATATCTCTTGTAATATAAATCCAACTCCAATATTTCATCATTTTTTTTACAATATTATCATTATAATTGCTTTGTGAATGTACAATTGATATACGAGCACCTCTATTAAAATGTCTAATAGAATCTAAATCATCATCATTTTCTATAGTATTAATATCTGGATATGTTGAATTCTCATGATCTAATATTTGGTCAAAACAAACATTAGTTATATCTCCGCTATGTTCATATATCGATAATGGATATAAATGTTCGTTTTGAACACCTGTATTTATCGTAACTGTTATAAATCTTTTTAAAACTCTTCTTGATTCACTTTTAACCATTCTATAAAGTTCATTATAGTATGCGATATATTGTGCTTTATTTGAATTAGTAAAAGCTGGAACTTCGTCAAAAAATATTCCCTTTATTTGAGGATAAAACTCAAACCATCTTAATAATTCTATTTTAACATTTGCTACTGTTTTATTTGCTTGCGTTGTTGCTAAATAACCAATAATAGTAACATTATGATTATTTAATCTTTTAATAAATCTACCATAATTAGCATCATATGAAGTACCTGGACCGCTATTAGGATTTATAATTGCTAATACAGGAACATCTGTATTTCTATCTAATATATCCATTAAACCATTAAAACCATTTAAAAAATCTGAACCAGCATTCCAATTTGGATATTGATAATATGGTATATATATACCTGTTTTATTTTGTGGAGGTCTTGATGTTGTTAATAATCCAAAATCTAAATCCATATAATCATTAATCTCTTTAATATCTCCTTCACCAGTTGCTTTAAATGTTCCAGTAAATAATGTATTACTATTAACAACAAAAGATTCTGTATTATCTTCACCAATAGTTAAATCTCCATCTATTCTATTATTTACAATACCAGAACCACCTCCACCTCCTCCAGAATTATCATCAACATATTTTTTTGTTGCTACATGACTATCATTAGTTGGTGTATCAGATATATAAATACTTTTGAATTTTTTTGTTGATGAACCTAATTCAATAGATTCATTACTAGATGGCAATAATTTTGTACCTATATTTAAATTATAACTAGTATCTGTTGATAATATATCAAGAGAATCTTCTTTTATTAATAATTTTCTACATTCAATATGTTGAGTTTTTATATCACCAAAACATCCTTCTTCCATAATTTATAATTTATAATTTAATAAAAATTTTTTATATAGAATTTTAATAAAAAATTTTATTCAGTTTTCACAAAGTTTTTTAGAAAAATAAATTCTGAAAAAGTTTCTAAAATTGAGGTTAAATATTTTTTATTAAAATTTTAACTTTAAATTAATTGCTAACATTTGTAAAATAACAATAAAACGTCAAATTTAAAAATTTTATATTAAATTGCGTAGGCAATTCCAGCTTTTCCTTCCATAATTCTAAGTAGATTATAAGAATTAGCAAATATTAGAATATCAGTATTACTTGCTGGAGATGTAAATTTAAGTTGGGCATTTTTTAATTTTGAAAAATTACAGATACCACTTGGTTGATGTTCTTCTGGTCTAATAGCAAATGAATAACTATATATATATTTTCCTGGAACTTTACTATGATGATTTAGAGGTTGAATGGTTCTAAAATAAGTTGCTTTTCTTTTATTAAATCTAGAATTACCTTCAAATATTAACTCTGCTTCATTAAATGGCTCCCAAGTTAATGCGGCATTTAAATATTCATTTTGAGAACTACCAGATTCTGTTTGATAATTAAAATAATCATTATTTTTAGTAATACTAGAAATTACATTTGAATATGCGTCTGCATTAGCATTAACACCATCTCTAATACTATATTCAGTATTTACATTCTTATTTTGACAAACCCATATAAGTTCTTTTACTGGATTATCAAAATTTAAATCATGACTTGTTGAAAATGTTTGTTTCCCATTAAATTGTAATTGTTCAATTAGATATTGATGTTTTTTACTAGCAAAATCTCTTTTTTCTTTAGTATCTAGAAAAATATAATCTACATAAAGTTCTGGTTGTTTATCATAAGATGGTATAATACCTCCAGAAGTATGGTCAGTATTAATTAAAGTATATGGATTTCTAAATTTGAATTTCATTATTACTTGAGCATTTTGAAGAGCAATTAAAGGTAATGCTAAACCAGGATTACGACAAAACCAAAATTTCAATGGAACATAACATTTAACTCTTGTAGTCATATTATTTGATTTTAGATAAGTATATTTAGTATTATGTTTATTAACTAATTGATGTTCATTATTATTAGGGTCAGTTAATTCATTCCAAATATCGAACCATTCAGCATAATGTTTATCAATTTCTTGACTACTTATTTCAATACTAACTTCTTTAATAGCAGCATAACCAGTTGAATTTGTAAAATTTACGTAAGTTCCACCAGATAGAGAATTTGCAGTTAATTTTAATATAAATTCTACATGAGCATTAGAAACAAGATCGCCAGTTCTATGAATAATAACGGATACTTCTGTTTCACTAGTATTACTAATAGAATTATTAAAAACACAAGGAATAGACTCTATTGCAAAATTTGTATGACGAAAATAGACTGATTTGAAATGTGTTGTTTGGGGGTTTCCAACAATATGTTTAGTTTGTTTACCAGATGACCTTAATTGAATAATACCTCCTCCCATTTATTAAAAATTATATTTATAATTTTATTTATAAATTTTATATAAAAATAAATCTAAATATTTTTTATTAAATTTTTTATATAAATATTTTTTATTAAATTTATCCGCAATGATATGTACAACCTACAAAACAAGCAATATAAACTGGTTCGCCTGCTGCTAATTTTGTATTATATTCAGTTTCTGTTATTTGCGTAGAATCTGCTTGTAAAAATCTTGTATCTAATGGGAAAATCATTTGTTGTGCTCCATTCGCATCTAAATCATCTTCATACTGGACATCTCCATTAGCATCATAGTCTATTTCTGTTACTGTTTTTGTTAAAGTTTGCTTTCGTTCTACTTGATGTGTTCCTATAACTTGACCAGCTTCATTATATAAATCAACTGTATCATATAATTGTTCTTTCTCTGTTGTTGTTGTTGTTATATTTTTTTGAATATATCTAGATAATGTAGTATCATATTCTATTTTAGTTTCTGTATTTGTTTTTTGAACATCTTGTGTTACATTTTCTTCATATGTTTCTGTAGTTGTAATTACTTTTAATTTTTGTTTTACAATTTTAGTTAAACTAAAATCGCAATCACAAGTTATTTTTGCTACTGTATGATTTGCTAATATATTTTGATTTAAAATTTGTTTCATACCATATCCTGAAACAGATGATGATGAAATATAATCACCATTAACAAGAACACCATTTTTATTACAAACCCAAACTGCACCTTCACCTAAAGAGTTAATAAACATACGTTGTTCATTTTTATTAGTTTTTTCATAAGGTGTTACAAAAGAACCAGAATTATATGTTCTAATATCATTTGTATCCTCTTTATCAGATATTACACCAAATACTTTAATATCATTATCTATATTCGTAATAGTACAAATAGGTAAAGATTCATTTATATTTGTATTTAATGAATTATTAATGTTAATATATTTTCCATTTGATGATACAATTAAACCTTTGCTAGTTTCATTTATATTTTTATTTAAAATAATTCTGTGTTGTCCTGTAAAATCTAAATTGTTTCCAAAAGGACTTTGCCCAATAATATAACCACCACCTCCACCAGCTGATTTAAAAATTAATTCAGTTCCTGTACTGCTTTCATCATCTGTACCAATATTCCAATAATAATTGTCACTTTCACTTGCTGTAATTCGTATAGCATTACCAGGTACATTATTACCAGAACCTGTAGTGCTTTCTTTTATATGTAGTTTTACTGCTGGACTTGTGGTTCCGATGCCGACATTGCCGTCCTGTAATATTGTGAATTGTTCAGTTTGTGTTCCTTGCTCTGCGTCTGGACATATAGATAATCTATTATTATTGCCACTACCAGAACCCATGTATTTTATGCTAAATCCATAGTTAGAATCATTCGAATCACCTTGGTCTTGAACACCCCCAGACCCATCTACTCTTATTAAAGTAATATCATTACCACCACCATCTGCTCCTATTCTAATTGCTGTTCCAGATGGTGGATTAGTATTAGTATCAATAACTGGTACTATTCTTAACGTTCCCTCATCTATATCTAATTTATAATCTGGAGTCGTGGTTCCGATGCCAACATTACCACTCGAATTAATTCGCATTCTTTCAGTTCCAAAACTATTTCCAGAAGCGTCGTCTGCTTCTGTATAAAATGTGTGATCTCCACCTGAAGCATATGTGGTTGTACCACTTGCTACTCCAAATCCAGCTGCCCAACTACTACCATTATCATACATTACGATTTTCCAACCATTTGAAGTATTATCAAATAGTAATTGATGACCACTTGAAGTTTCATTTGTGGTTCCCCCAGATGGAAAAGAGGACCAGTTACCAATTGCTATTGAACCATCTTCAACATGTAGTTTTTTGCTTGGACTTGTGGTTCCGATGCCAACATTACCACTTGAATCAATACGCATCCTTTCAGTAGCTGATGTGTATATACGCATGGTGTTGTCAGAATGACCATATAGAATTCTACCACGATAATCAGTGCTAGGATATGTGAAATCGATATATGAATTACTACTTGAATCTGCAGCACATATGTCAATTGCATAATCAGTAGAACCACCTTCTCCCATGTGAATACCCTTTGTTGTTGGAGTATTTTGCCTATTTCCAGCAACATGTAAAGATGATTCTGGAGAAGATGTTCCGATGCCGACATTACCAGCAATATAAGCATTTTTCCATGCTTTTGTAGATGTTCCTAAATTAACAGCATTATTAACTGCTGGAGACCAATTTCTAGAAGTATTATTACAATTACCATGAATTAACTGATAATTATCACCTTCTCCTCCACCAATAAATACATCATAATTAACAATAGGAGTAGTAATTAATGTAGAATAATCGAAATTACCAGCATGAGGACCTAAAGCACTTACATTATTATAAGGATTCACATCTAAATTAGATATATTTTCAGAAAATTTAATATTTTTTATTAAATGAACATGGCGAGCAGAACCAGTTCTAGCTCTCCACCAAATATAGGGCCTATCAGTTGCTCCTGATAAATTTCTAGATAAATAGTCTTTATCAATATATTTACATAATATATAATTATCTTTTAAAATTGTAAATTCTCCTCTATTAAATAATATTTTAGTACTTTGCCATGTATCATTATCCCAACCTCTTTTATGAGAGTAATATTCATCACTACTTGCATCGCCTTCTACTTTTTTTCTAATTAATAATTCTTTTCTTTTTAGAGATGTATTTCCATTATCCTTCCTATGATCATATCCCCAAGGGTTAGTTGAATTAGTATCATTATTTGTAGAATACCATATTTCAATAGCATGGTCTGAATATGGATTATCAGCACTAGGATAAAAATATGATGCTAAATGAATAAAATATCCATTGTTAACCCATTTCCGCTCATCAGAACCAGCAGTATTATCATATGGTGGTAAATATTTATCTCCTATATATAATTGTATACCGTTACCTCCTTCGTTAGTAGAAGCACCCATAAACGAATCAAATTCTAGTAAAAATGTGTCTGGAAAATTATTATAAAATCTATAATTATCATTCCAAAATATTCCATTTTTACTAGTACCCGCAGGTGTTAGTTGTATAAAATATTCACTAACACCACCATATGAAGTATTCAATGTATTTGTATCTATTGTGTTTCCAGCATATTTAAATTCACTTACTTGACTATTAAGAGTACCATAATTTAGAGAATTTTGAAACATTGGACTAATAAATGCATCATTTTGATTATTCGCATTTGGTGTTATTAATCTACCTTTAGGATATGAAGCACTACCTTTTTCTCCGATTAATCCTTTTAATGCTTTATATCCAATAGCAATATTATAATCTCCTTTTTGGTTATTATATAGAGATTCTGTACCTAATGAGATATTATTTTTACCAATAGTATTATGGAAAGATGAAAATAAACCTAATCCAATATTAAATCCACCTAAACTTAAATCATCATTAGTTGAATACCATCCAGATTTATCATAAATCTTATTTAAACTATAATTTACATTAAATAATGAAAAATTTCCAATTACAATATTTTGTATACTATTACAATTATTAGCTAAATTTTCATTACCAATTGCAATATTATATTTACCATCAATTTCATTATTAGAATTTTTATAACCAATTAATACATTATGTTCTGATATTTTTTCGTCATAGAATATAACTCTATCACCAGAAACAGGTAATGTTTCAAATGGAAATTCAACAAATATTGTATGAAAAGTTGTTCCATTGGGTCCAACATCTGTATCTGTTATTCTATTAAGTTTTCCGTAATTAGATACAGTATTATTACCAGTTTTTATAAATAATAAATCAGAACCTTCATATCTTTGACCTCTATTACCATAATAATATGTTACTCCAAATGAATTCTGGGTAGAAGTTCCAGAAACTTCATAAGAATGTAAAAATTCAAGTAGAATAAATATTCTATATTTCGCATTTGTTGCTGGATTACTACTCCAATTAGAACTTACTGTTATTATATTAGTAGAACTATTGTAATCAGATATTAATCTAATTTGTCCAATATCACTTGATGTAGGTGAATCTACAATCTTAATATAATATCTTTGATCAGAATAATGGTCATTTATTAATGATGATTGTCTTTTTAATGTAATTGTATTATTTGTAGATGCAGTAATATAACCAAATTCTATATCCATATCATTTTTAATTGAATTATATAAATCAAAATATAATTTATAATTAATTGGGTCTGAGCCATTTCTAATTTTTCTGAATTCATTTGCTTTATCAAGATTACTTGAAGCATTTGTTCCACTTACTGCTGGCCATGTAGTTACTCCAGCTCTTCTATCTAATACTATCCAATTACTTCCATCATTAGATGCTTCAAAAGTCCAATTTTTTGGTGCTTGGTCTGTATGATACCCTGGTCTTGCCCAAATACGGTACATTCCAATTTTTTTTGTTACACCACTGCCAAAATCTATTTGTAAATATCCAGTTGCTGGACTTCCTGAAAGACCTTCATGAAAAATATTTCCTGTAGTACTAGTAATAACATTATCAAAAGCACCTGCATGACTACCGACTGTATCTTGTGTTGTACCAGATAATGTTGCATTAGCAGCTGTATGTGAAGTTCCGGCACCAATAATTAAAGTATCATTTTCGTCATATAATGCTAATTCAGCAAAACTTAAATATTGTCCATCATCAACAGGTTTATTTATATTAATTTTAAAATATCTATAAGAAGTTTCAGAAAATGGAGGAAATGCAGAATTTACTGTGATAGTATATAAAGGAGAATTGTAAGTCATATCAGTAATTGTTCTAACTATTCCAGCTCCAGAACCATCTAAAAAACATATTTTCCATCCAATATATATTTTATATCTATTATCATTTGACGTAATACTTCTATAAGTTTCTGAATCTAATACAAGAGTAGTAGATGTAACAGTACTAGTTTTTCCATAAATATAATATTTTGAATTAGATATATTATCATTTCCGACTATAGTATTATATCCTCCTTTTGCATTATATAAATTATTATTACCATATATAATATTATTACTATTATATTCTGATTTATAATTAGAATTACTACCACATATTATATTATTATTGCCTGAACGATTATTATAGGATGTATTATAACCAATTGTAATATTATTAAATCCGGAATGATTTTTATATCCTGATTGGTAACCAAGAGCAGTATTATTATATCCTGATACATTAGAATATAATGTATTTGTTCCTAAACTTACATTATGATAACCTGATTTATTTGAATATAAGGATTGATAACCAATAACTGAATTAGAGAATCCGCTAGCATTACTATATAAATTCTTATAACCTATCGCAGTATTACTTGTAGAATTTACTAAACTTAATGAAAATTTAATATTATTAATATAATTTTCTGAACAAGTTCCATTATGATGTGTTGAAGAACCAAATGTTATATAATTTTCATTAATATTTGTAATACCATTAAAATTATAAGTTTTAGTAAATGTACCATCAGTTAATGTTAAAATTTTTGTACTACTTACATAAGATATTGTGTAACTTCTAAAAGTATTTGTTCCAAAATTAATTGAACCAGTTGTAGATGCTTCTGATATTATAGTTCTTGTAGTTAAATTATTATCATAATATACTAGAATGCTATCTGTTGATGTAATAGTTTTAAACATAATAACAATTCCATTAAATATTACTTCTTTTGGATCAGTACCATTTTTTTGAAATAACCAATTATTGGAATTTTCAATAAGATTGTCTATTTTATTACCAATTATAACATATACATAATTTTCTGTTGGCGATGCTTCACTCATTTTAAAATCAAATTTAATACTATAATTTCCACTATCTAAATTTGTACTATTTTCTGTAATATTAATTTCTGCTAATCCAGTCCTATAAGTTCCTCCATCATTTAATTTAATTGTATCTGATATTGTTGTTGTAAGAAACAATTCTGATTTTCCTTTTAGATTAAAATTAGTTGGTTCTATTAACATTGAATCATTTGTAGTTGTAATTGTTGAATATGTAAAATCAGATGCTAAACATTGTGTACCAATTGCAGTATTACCTTGTCCAATAACTTGAAAAGAACACTCTGTTCCTATTGCAACATTATACGTATTTGTATCACTTAATGTAATTGATGATAAAGAACCTATATTACTTAAACATTTATAACCGATTGCAGTATTACCAATTGTATTAATGCTCTTATAATTACATTGATATCCAATTGCTGTATTATTACTAGCTGTATTTGAATATAAAGATTGATATCCCATTGCTACATTTGACGCACCAGATACATTTGCTTGTAAGCATTGTTTTCCAATTGCTACATTTTGACCACCAGTTGTATTAGAATCCAAACAATTTGTACCAATACCAACATTATCACTTCCACCAATATTTAATAAACCACATTGATATCCAATATAAGTATTATTATCACCAACAAATTCACCAGCACCTGTTGCTGCTTTTGCACATTCATAACCAATTAAGACATTATTAGTAGCATTATCACCAATATATAATCCACATTGATATCCTATAGCAACATTAGCATTTGTTCCAGTATAAGCATCAGTTTCACCCATTAAACATTTATATCCAATTGCAACATTAGTTGTTCCATCTGAACTCCAATAAGAACATTGATATCCAATTGATATATTATTATCTGCTATATTTTTATATAAACAAGAACTACCGATTGCAATACAATCACTATTATTTGTACTTGTTACTAAACTAGAATTTCCGATTGCTATATTAGCAGAACCAGTTGTATTAGATATCATTGTTCCATCACCTATAGCAACATTTACTTCACCTGTTGTGTTAGATGCCATTGTTCCAGTACCAATTGCTACATTAAAATTACCTCCAGTATTATCCCTTAAACAACCAGTGCCAATTGCTACATTCTGAACACCATGCCAATTTCCAGTATATGTTTGATCACCATACATTGCCCAATAACCAATTGCAATATTATCAAAGCCTCCTGATATATTTCTATTCCAATAATTACATTGATATCCAATTGCTACATTCTTTTGACCATTAGAACCAGTTGGTTGTGATTTAAATAAACATTCATACCCAATCGCAGTATTATATTGTCCTGTAGTATTCCAATAAGAACATTTATATCCTATTGCTGTATTATTACTAGCTGTATTTGAATATAAAGATTGATATCCAATTGATACATTTGACACTCCAGATACATTTGCTTGTAAGCATTCTTTTCCAATTGCAACATTTTGATTACCAGTTGTATTTGACTTTAAACAATCTACACCCATACCAACATTTTCACTTCCACCAATATTTACTAAACCACATTGATAACCAACATAAGTATTATTATCACCAGTAAATTTATTTGAAATAGTAGAGTGCCCGCATTTATATCCAATTAATACATTATTTACTGCTCCACTTCCAACAAATTGACCACATTGATAACCAATTGCAACATTACTATGACTTCCAGTAAATAAATTTGTATCCACTGTTCCTCCATCTGCTGATGTACCTCCTCTTAAACATTCATATCCAATTGCTACATTATATTGACTAGTACTATTATAATATAAACATTCATATCCAATACCTACATTATATCCTACTAGATTTTTTTTATCAAATTTCACTTGAGATTTATGACCTAACGCTACATTTTTATCTTCTCCAACACCAAGATTAATCCATTTTATTAGATTTCTTGTAGCAATTATTGGGTCTAAACCATCTAATGTTATTCTTCTTGATAATTGAACATTTAGAGACATTTTAATTAAATTATATAAATTAAATTTAAATAAAAAATCTCTATAAATTTAATTTATAATTAAAATTATTTAAAGAAATAAAATTAGTATATAATTGTGTTAGAAAGCACCATTGCTTCCTTAGCTCAGTTGGTTAGAGCGGTCGGCTGTTAACCGACAGGTCACTGGTTCAATCCCAGTAGGTAGCGAAATTATTTTTTCAAACAACTCATGGGTCCTCCGATAGCTCAGTTGGTAGAGCGATTGACTGTAGATGTCCAAATAGTAATCAATTGGTCACTGGTTCGATTCCGGTTTGGAGGATTTCCCATGAATTGTTTATTAAAGTATTTAAAGAATTATATAATATTATTATTTAGGAAATTAACATTTATCCTCAATGGACCTATAGTGTAGTTGGTTATCACCCTGGACTTTGAATCCAGTAACAAGGGTTCGAATCCCTTTAGGTCCTTAATTTTTCCAAAATAACTTTATTTTTTGAATAAAGATATTTTCATTTTAAAATCATTTAAAGAATTATAATATACTATTATTTAGGAATTAAGTATCCTCATTTGCTCTCGTGGCGCAATTGGTAGCGCGCAAGACTTCTAATCTTGAGGTTGCGGGTTCAATCCCCGCCGAGAGTGATTATTTTTCCAAATTTTACATGCTCCCTTAGCTCAGTTGGTTAGAGCGTGGTGCTTATAAGCAGTACCACTGACTAAGTTACGCCAAGGTCACGGGTTCGAACCCCGTAGGGAGCATGTGAAATTTTACTTAAAGTTTTTTCTTTTATTTATTATAAAATGGACGAACAATTCTATTTTCAATATTTCCCTGTTACTATAATTTTTGCTTATTTTGCATATACTCTAGTAGATACGTATTTCTACAATAAATATAATTCTATGAACAATGATGATTTATATTATGAAATTAATAACACCATGTATAAAGTTAAAGATGAAAAAATTATAGAACTGAAACCCTTACAATGTAGTAGAACTTTACTAAATTTTAATAATTTAAAGGAAGAATTTATACCTGATACAGATGATGAAACAAATAATAAAAGTAGTGATACTGATGACGATGATATAGATATTATACCAGATACTGATGATGATATAGATATTATTCCAGATACTGATGATAATGCTAATGAAATTACTGAAATAGTAGATGAAGTTATGAATGAAGTTATTGATAATCAAGTTGAAAATAATGAAGAAATTGAAATAGTTGAAGAAAATCCTATTGAATATAGTACATTTATTTCAACAAATTATGAAGAAGAGATTAAAAAAACTAATAATCCATTTTATAAAAATTTAAATATAACATTTGATGTTTTATTTGAAAAAAAAGAAAAGAAAGAAGAAAATAATGTAGAAGATAATGTAGAAGATAATATAGAAAGTAAAGATTTTCAAATAATTACTGAAATTGTTAATCAATTTGATAATTGGGGATTAGAAAATAATAATGATGAATTTTATAAATTAATAATTGTAGGAAATGATTTCAAATTTATATTTGATAATTTATTTAAAGTTCTTAATGAATATTATTCAATTTCATCAAAAATCAATATAATCTTTAATAAAGAACAATTAAATAATTTTAAAAAATATATATTTGATGAATCTGTTCTTAATAATTTTCATACCCCAATTTTTTCTCATAGGCATTTAAACTTTAATCTAATTAATTTATATGATTTATATGCGTATATAAATAATGAAAAAGAAATGTTAGATTATGAAGATGTTAATTTTGAAAATGTTGAAGATTTAAGAGAATATTATAATCTAGAAGTAATGAACTTGAAGAATAATGAAGTAAGTACTAATTTATTTGGAAATTTTTTTAGTTCATTTTATTAACTACAATCATTTACAATAATATAACCTTCTTTCATATGTTTTAATCTACTTCCATCGCCAATAACACAAAATTGATTATATTCACCTAAACCTATTTCAGATAATTTAGTTGGAATCTTTGGTTTTTCTGATTCAGGAGCAGGTTCTTCAGCTTTAGGTGCTTCAGGAGCAGGTTCTTCA
>CETH01175566.1_pt1 | contig 16857 bp, 15 predicted proteins | sample 361461 | NCBI WGS metagenome assembly CETH01 (sample SAMEA2622695, study PRJEB7988) | marine metagenome | isolation source: saline water (ENVO:00002010), including
CTGAAAAGGTATGTGTCGTTTGTGCGATTCAAACCAAGGCCACCACAACAAAGTTAAATTCCTTTTCTTATGGCAGCGTAAATTTCTGATTTTCCTGTTTGACCAACAGTTCTAGTCATTTCTCTTCTTCCTTTAAAAACTACTATAGTAGTTCTTGTAGTTACGTTTAAAGCCTCAGCAATATCCTTATTTTTACCTTGCTGATAAGTTAAAAAAAGTACGTTTCCAAACTCTTCTTTGGCACTCATTAGAACTTTGTCTTGTTTCCTGCAAGACCAGCACCAGGGTTCATAGGAGTTTATAACTATTGTTTTTCCACTTTCTTTGGCTTCCTTAAGAATATTTAGATTAAAATTAGTATATTTGCCCTCAGCTTTTAACTGAACAGTTAATAGCAGAAAAATTAAAAATATTTTTTTCATATTATTTTATAACATCAATATTTTTGATCTCCGATTGACAAAAAAGTAGCACTATTATTTGCTTAAAAATCATAGACATGAAGCACCGTACCCTGATATATCCTAAAAACTATGAATTTTTCACTTGAAATAACAATGAAAACAGACCTGAGTATTTTACCTAAAGTAAAGGATGTCTACATTACAATGTTGCCAGGAAACGATTTCAAAGAGGTTGCTAAAAAAGCAAAAGAACTAGTCCAATTCGGGTTTAATCCAGTGCCCCATTTTCCTGCAAGATCAATTAATAGTCGTGCTGAACTAAAAGACTATGTCTCTATGTGTAAAGATTTTGGCGTAAAACAAGTGTTAGTAATAGGTGGAAGTTCTAAACCAATAGGTGACTATCACTGTTCTTTGCAGTTATTGGAAACAGGTTTTTTCAATGGAATGAGGATAGGAATTGCTGGACATCCAGAGGGTTCCCCTGATATATCGGATTCTGATTTAGAAAAAGCCATGGAAGAAAAAAAACCCTTCGCAAACTATATAGTAACGCAATGGTTATTAAATCCAGATCCAATAAATAACTTTATATCTAAACAAAAATTGCCAGTTCATGTGGGTATAACAGGACCACTCAAACTAAGTAATTTAATAAAATTTGCAAATATAGTTGGTGCAAAAAACTCATTAAATTTCATTAAATCGAATGCAACAAAAGCTTTTGACTTGTTAAAACCCTCAGATCCAAACGATTTAATAACAAAGGTAAAAAATAATACCAATAATTTTCACATTTATACTTTCGGAGGATTAAAAGAAACAAATAAATGGTTAGAAAATAATAATTATGCCTAGGAAAATACCAAACTCGTACAAAATTGAAAAAGTAAATTACGACAAAGTAAAACACGAAACATCAGTTGACCAATCAGATAGACTTGTACCGTATAATTTAAGGCAAAGCGGCCCAACAAAAGTAGATATGTTAATTTCGACCCGTGTAAGAAAATCACCATACTGGCATCTATCGATGAAAGCAGGCTGTTGGAGAGCAACAGTTTACAATCGAATATATCATCCAAGAGGTTATGTTAGACCAGAAAAAGGTGGCGCGATGGTCGAATACCAAGCTATAAAAAAACATGTAACAATGTGGAACGTCGCAGTAGAAAGACAAATTAGAGTAAAAGGTCCAGATGCAGTAAAATTTACCGATTACGTTATAACAAGAGATGCAACAAAAATTTCAACTATGAGAGGTCGTTATGTTGTTCTTTGTAATTACAAAGGAGGTGTTCTAAATGATCCAGTTTTAATGAAAGTAGCTGACGATGAATTTTGGTTTAGTCTGTCAGACTCGGATATTGGCATTTATTTGCAAGGCGTAAATGCTGACAAAAGATTTAAAGTTGAAATCGATGAAATCGATGCATGTCCAGTTCAGATTCAAGGTCCTAAATCAAAACTGTTAATGAAAGATTTAATCGGTGATCAAGTTGATCTAGATAACATGCCATTTTATGGTTTGGCAGAAGCAAAGGTCGGGGGTAGAGCCTGTGTAATTTCTCAATCAGGATTTTCCGGAGAAGCTGGTTATGAAATTTATCTCCGTAATGCAACTTTGTATGCAGAAGATATGTGGAATGCTGTTTTAAAAGCAGGAAAAAAACATAAATTAATGGTGATCGCTCCAGCTCATCACCGAAGAATTCAGGCAGGAATACTATCCTGGGGACAAGATATGGATCATCAACATAATCCTTTTCAATGTAATTTAGGTTATCAAGTTTCACTATCAGGTAAAGGCCAATGGGCTAAAGAGACAGATTATATTGGTAAAGAGGCTTTAGAAGAAATGAAGGAAAAACTTAAGAAAGGTGAAAAGCCATATAAGTTACAACTTGTTGGATTAGAGTTAGATGGCGGCAAACCAATTGAAGATTATGCAAATGACTTCTGGCTAATATCAAGTGAGAGGGGAGGTAAACCCCTCGGTTATATTACTTCCCCATGGTACCATCCAGAAAAGAAAAAAAATATTGCTATGGGTTATGTTCCTTTTGAAGGGAACCTAAATAATAATGGTTTTCCAACAGGAAACTTTGGAAAGAAATATAAAATACATTTACCAAAAAAATATTCAAATAAACCTGTAGAGGCCAAGGTTGTCCCGCTTCCATTTACTGAGTCATACAATCCAAACACTAGAGAATCAAAAAAATAGAGTAAAAAGATCTAAATAAAGCTTTACTGTTCAATAATTGAACGTTATATCCTATTATTTATCAAAAAATAAATTAATATAGAAATGTTTTCATTTATAATTAAATTAATAAAAATTAAATTCATCTTTAAAAGACCTCTTCAAAAAGAAATACTTATTTATGACAGAGAAAGTCTAGGGTTTGCGGAATTATTATTTGAAAAAAAAAAATTAGAATTTCTAGATACTAGATATGAAAGTATTAATTTATTTGTATTACTTATTGCAATCAAAAAATATGGTATTAGAAATATTAAAAATAATTATAAAAAAATCTTCTTGGAAACAGTTTCGCCTAAAATTGTATATACTTCAATTGATAATAATCCAGCATTTTATACTTTAAAATATCTTTATAAAAATGCTAAATATATTTCAGATCAAAATGGAATGAGAGATAATAAATTTTTTCATAGTTGTAAAAAAATTAAAGAAAATAATAAAAAGCACTTAATTGCTGATCATATTTTTCTATTTGGCAAAAATGAAAAAAAAAGAATTTCAAAAATTATAAAAGGGAATATTCATCATTTGGGCAATACGAAAAATAATTATTATTTTATTAAAAATCAAAAAAAATCGAAAAAAATTAAATCTTTGATGTTTATACCAAGTGGTACGTATTATAAGAGTGCATTAGGACATGATAAAAAAATTTTTGCACATTTAAATAAATTTTGCTCAAAATATAAAATAAAACTTAGTATATGTTCAAGAGGCGGATCTTCAAATGAGACTTTCTATAGAGAGAATTTTTCACGAGGAAAATGGACATATATTCCTCAGGTGAATCAAATGTCTACCTATAAAAAACTTAATGTTCAGCAAATGGTTGTTTTTGCTCATTCAACACTTGGATTTGAGGCTTTCTCAAAAGGTATAAAGTGTGCAGTTTTTCACGAAAACTTTCCAATAAAGGACCACTATATAAAATATCCAAAATCAGGTATTTTCTGGAGTGACTCAAAAGATTATTATGATATTGAAAAAACATTAAAAAAAGTTATTAATTTTTCTAACAATAGCTGGGGTAAAATTGTAAAAAAATATTCATCAGAAATTTTAATATATGATCAAAAAAACTTGAAAAAGAGTAAAATTATAAATAGGATTTTAAAATGATATTAGGTTTAATACCATCAAGACTTAATTCAAAAAGATTAAAAAAAAAACCGCTTCTCGAAATAGATGGACTACCAATAATAGTCCATTCTTTTAAAAGAGCCAACCTATCAAAAAGACTAGATGAGGTTTTGGTGTGCACTGACCATAAAAGCATAATTGATGTTGTTAAAAAAAATGGTGGCAAAGCAGTTTTGACATCAAAAAAACATAAAAATGGCACTGAAAGAATTTATGAAGTAGCAAAAAAAAGAAAAAGAATAGAATTAGTTGTAGATATTCAGGGGGATCAACCATTAATAGATCCGCTTGCTATTGATAAGGTAGTTGAATTCCATAGGCGAAACAAACATTTCGACATAGTTGTTCCTAGCATGCCAGTAAAAGAAAATATAAGTAGTAGAAATTTAGTTAAAGTAATTTTTTCTGACAATGGTAAAATTATTTATTTTAGTAGAGCAAAGGCACCATTTGATTATAAGAATAAAAACGTTCAATATTTTAGAGATCTGTCCATAGTTTCTTTCCTGCCACAAGCATTAAAGAAATATAATAAATTAAAATTAGGAAAAATTGAAAAAATAGAGGGGATAGAATTATTACGAGCCCTGGAAAATAATATGAATTTGGGCACATTTGTTATTCATGGATCCAGCTTTTCTGTTGATGTAAACCAAGATCTGATGAGGGCTATAGATGTAATGCCTAATGATCGTATAAGAAAATTATATTAGTGAAGACAAAAATTAAATTAATTTTGCTTGATCTGGATGGTGTGATTATAGACAGCAAGCAAAACATGAGAATATCTTGGGAAAGTGTTAGGAAAATAACGGGAACAAATATCACATTTAAGGATTACTTTAAACTAATTGGTCTCCCATTTGAAAAAATTTTAATCGAATTAGGAATTAAAAAAAATTTTAATTTTATTAAAAAAATATTTAAAAAAACCTCTATAAGTAACTTTAATAAAATAAAACTTTATCCAGGTGTAAAGAGTACTTTAAATATACTAAAGAAAAAAAAAATAAACTTGGGAATTGTTACTTCGAAAGACAGATCTAGAACATTAAAAATTTTAAATAAATTTAAAATTGATATAAAAAATGTTGTAACGCCATCAAAAAAATTAAGAGGCAAACCTTATCCAGATCAATTAAAAATGGCTATTAGAAAAAGTAAATCTAGAAATAAAAATACCATATATGTTGGAGATATGATTGTTGACTTTAAGTCAGCTCAAAATGCTAGAGTGAAGTTTGTTTATGCTAGTTATGGCTATGGAAAATTCAAAAAAAAATATAAATTTAAAATAAATAAATTCTCTGAATTAATTAAAATAATTTAGGTAAATTTTTAAAATACATTTCTGTATTATAAATTTTCCAAGACGTTGCTTTATCTGAATTGCCAATTTTTTTTGTAAAGTTTTTTATTTTTAAAATATCTTTAAAAATATATTTATTTTTAGGACCTAAAAATTCTGACATCTCATTTGGAAAACCAGGAAAACCTTGTTTTTCCAAAATTAATTTTCTTGGATAATATTTAAGAAAAATTTTTTTTAGCAAGATTTTAGTACTCATCAGAGAATTTTTTTTTAAATTAATTTTAAATTTTAAAGGAAGATTTAATGCAAACTTAATTATATCTTTCCTCAAAAAAACCGATCTGGTTTCAACAGAATGATACATCGACATTAGATCACATCCTCTTAAACCTACAGATGAAAGTTGAATCGTTGAGTCCATCAACATCATTGCTAAACGATTTCTATCAAATTGATTTTTAACAAAAGAATAAGATTTTAAAGAATTTTTCCAATTTTCATTAAGTTTTTTTTTAAAAAAGTTAAAATAATCATCCCCATCAAAAATCTTTGGGTTAACAAAACGTGTATAAGCAGAATGATTGACTTTAGGATCCCTTAAACTTTGGCGATATGTTTCGTATCCTCCAAACAATTCGTCAGCTCCATCTCCTCCAAATAAAGCTCGACAATTATATTGGCGTATTTTTTTAGATAAAATAAATTTTCCAACAAAGTCATGAGAATTGATAGGTGAATTACAAATTTTTAAACATTTTATCAAATTCTTCTGATAGTTATCAGGATTTATCTTATATTTTAAAATACTTCTGTTTAAATAATTTTCAAAAATTTTCATTTGATGTGAAAATTTATCTTTTCCTATATGATTTAGATAAATTATTTTTTTTGGATTTGATATTCTACAAATATAATTTGAAATTAAACTTGAGTCTATACCACCACTTATTATAGATGCAAAAGATCTGCCAATAGGTATCATTTCTTTCAGATTCTTTTCTAACAAGTAATCTAATTCTTCACACAAATCATCTTCGTCTCTTTTTTCGTTTATATTAAATATTTTCTCATCAATAAGATCATGCATTAAATATTTACTTACAGTCTTAAACTTAAAATTTTTTAGATCTAAAGAGGTTAAAACACCCGGTTTAATATTTTTAATATTTTTAAATATAGTTTTTTCAAATTGCAAAAAATGTCTAGAACAAAAGTAAGTTTTTATAATATCGAAATTAATTTCATTGTCTTTTGTATAAGAAATAATTGGATTTATTTCAGAGGAAACAATAATGGTGTTGTTATTTTCGTAGACATAAAGTGACTTCTCACCCTGTGGATCTCTAGAGATTAATAGCTGTTTTTTATGTTTATCATAAACAACAAAAGCGTACATTCCATCCAAAATTGAATTAATTTTATCAATTTTATTAAAATCAAATAAATTAACCAAAACATTAGTATCTGATAGATTTTTTGTTTTATTTTTATCAAAGTCGCTAAAAACTAAGCTTTTATAATTATATATTTCACCATTAAAAACTATAAAAAAATTTCCTGACTGTGAATAATGTAAATTTAAATTTTTCTTTTTTTCCCCCGTCATAGACAAAACAACTTGACCAATAAATATATTTTTATTTACCAACTTATAAAAGCTCCAATCAGGCCCCCTCCTGTGCATTTGTTTCAAAGATCTTTTACAATTTTGTAAATTTAAAGGCTGAGACTTTTTGTTAATTACAATGAAAATTCCGCACATAGTCTCAAATTAGTGAAAACTAAATTTTTTTTTCCTCTCTTACAATAGGTGCGTGAAAAGTTAACTTTTTTGTTTTTAGTTGGTTATGATATTTTTTTTGAAACCAATTAAGCCTTCTTTTTGCTTCTAGAACTTCTTTTTTTGCCCTAGTCAAATTAAATTTTCTTGAATTTGTTTGAACATTTCTTGGTACATTATTCACTGTATTAAGCTGAGACAATACAACCGCTCTATTTTTAGGAGAAATATTGTGTCCAGATCCATGCACAACACCCATATGGAAAAATAAAACATCACCTGGTTCAGCGTTTATTCTCTTTAAGCCGTACTTGTTTTGTAAATTTGAAAGTTTTTTTGGTGGAACCATAAATTTCGCTAAGCCATTTAAATTTATAAACGGTTCATGCTTAATAAATCCAAGTTTATGTGTGCCTGGAAATAAATTTAATGGTGCATTTTCATCATGGTGCGGATCAAGAAATACCATTGCACTTAGCATATCTTCTCTAGGGTAACCACGATCTCTCCAGTAAACTAAATCCTGATGATAATATTCTACCGCTCCACACCAAGCAGCCTTTAAATTTGCCTTACTAGAATAAATATAAACTTTATCATCCACTAACTCTGAAGCTAAACTTAAAACCTTTTTGTTGTTTGCAAGTTTTGAAATAGGGTTATTGAGTTTATTATGAATAATAAAAAATACAGCCAAATCTACACCTGGCTCTTGTTCTGTCCAAGTTTTAGCTAATTTTTTTTTATTTTTTTTATTCAGCCAACTAAGTGCTTTTGTACATTCAGATTTTGGTAAAAAATTTTTAACAAGAACAAAACCATCTTTCTTGTAATTTTCTTTTAATCTTCTTATTTTATTTTTTGATAGCATAATTTCAATATATCAGAAAGTTTACACAAAGTCTTTTACTTTTATTAAGCAACATTTCTGCCGCAGCAATGTTTATATTTTTTACCAGATCCGCATGTGCATGGTGAGTTTCTTCCTATTTTTTTTGGTGTTTTTAAAACTTTTTTAGGTTCTTCTAATGTGTTTTTTTCTTTTTCTACAACAACATTTAGATTGAAAAGAAATTTAATTGTTTGAGTTTTTACTTTTAACAGTAAAATTTCAAATAGTTCGAAGGCTTCTTTTCTAAACTCAGTCAAAGGATCCTTTTGACCATAACTTCTTAAACCTATTACTTGCCTTAGTTGTTCCAAATATTGCAAATGAGATCTCCATAAAAAATCTAAAATTTGTAAAAAAATTCTTTTTTCAATCTCGTTATTTTCTTTTTCCCCAACTAAATTTATCCTATCTTTTCTTTTTTTATTAAATATATTAAGAATTTCTTTCGACATAATTTTTTTATCCATTTTACTTAATTCTTCAATTTTATTTTCTTCAAAAGTATTTCCAAAATTTTCTTTTATTTCTGATGAAAATTTTTTAATATCTTGATTTTTTTGGAAATTATCTAAATGGTTCCCTAAATTTTTATTTATCTCATCTATAAATGAAAAAATAAGTTCAGATATTTTGCCAGTTTGTAAAATTTTAAACCTTTGACCAAAAATTACTTGCCTTTGATCATTCATTACATCATCAAATTTTAAAAGAGTTTTCCTTATTTCAAAGTTTCTTGCTTCAACTTTTTGTTGCGCTCTTTCCATTGCTTTATTTATCCAAGGATGATTGATGGACTCATTCTCTTTTAGTCCTAATTTTTTTAGCATTCCATCTATTGATTTTCCTCCAAAAATTCTCATTAAATCATCTTCCAAACTTATATAAAAAATTGTAGAACCTGGATCTCCTTGCCTACCTGATCTTCCTCTTAATTGGTTATCTATTCTTCTACTTTCGTGTCTTTCCGTTCCAATTATATAAAGTCCCCCAAATTTTTTTACTTTTTCTTTATCAAATTTAATTTTTTCTAAATCTTTTTTTTCTTGTTCAAAACCTTCGATAATAAGATTTTTATTCCCTCCAAGCTGAATATCCGTTCCTCTACCAGCCATATTTGTAGCTATAGTTATACTTCCAGTTTTCCCTGCCTCAGAAACTATTTTTGCTTCTTTCTCATGATGTTTTGCATTAAGTACATTGTGTATAAGATTATTTTTTGAAAAAATTTTTGAAATCTTTTCAGATTTTTCAATACTTGTTGTACCAACTAAAACTGGCTGTCCTTTAGACTTACACTCTCTAACTTTACTTAAGATAGCGAAATTTTTTTCTGCCTCTGTTCTAAATATTTGATCATTATTGTCTTTTCTTATCATTTGTTTATTTGTTGGAATGCTGAAAACGTTTAACTTATATATATCAAAAAGTTCTTCTGCCTCAGTTAAAGCAGTACCAGTCATACCAGATAATTTTTTGTATAATCTAAAATAGTTTTGAAAAGTAATTGAAGCTAAAGTTTGATTTTCATTTTGAATAATTACATTTTCCTTAGCTTCTATTGCCTGGTGTAATCCGTCTGAAAATCTTCTTCCCTCTAAAACTCTACCAGTAAATTCATCAATAATTTGAACTTTGCCTTCTCTTAAAATGTAATCTTTGTCCTTTTTAAATAATAAATTTGCCTTCAATGCTTGGTTAACTAAATGAACTAAATTGAGATTTTGAGGATCATAGAAGTTATCGTTTTTAAGCAATCCTGAGCTTTTAGATATTTTTTCTGCTTTATCAATTCCTTTATCTGTCAAAATTACATTTTTATTTTTTTCATCTAATTCAAAATCTTTCTTATCAAGATTTGTTACAAATTTTGTGGCAAATACATACTGTTCTGATTTGTCCTCGATCCCGCCAGAAATAATCAAAGGAGTTCTGGCTTCATCTATCAATATGCTATCAACTTCATCAATGATGCAAAAATCTCTTTTAGCTTGTACTATCTCAGAGATATCATATTTCATATTGTCTCTTAAATAATCAAAACCTAATTCATTATTGGTTGCATATGTAATATCAGAATTATAGTTTTCTCTTCTCTCTAAATCGCTTGAGTCATTTGTGATACAACCAGTTTTAAGACCAAGCCTTGCAAAAACTTTTCCCATCCATTCAGAGTCTCTTTTAGCTAAATAGTCGTTAACTGTTACTATATGAACCCCTTTGCTTGAGAGAGCATTTAAGTATGCTGGCAGAGTAGAAACAAGAGTTTTACCCTCCCCAGTTTTCATTTCTGCTATATTTCCCCGATGGAGCACAACCCCACCGTACATCTGAACATCAAAATGCCTTTCTCCAAGTACCTGTTTTGCCGCCTCCCTAACTAACGCAAAACTTTCAGGCAAAATATCATTTAAATCTCTACCATCATTTATATTTTTCCTAAGCTCATTAGTTTTCCTAATAAAATCATTTTCTTTAAACCCAATGAATTTTTTCTCTAAATCGTTTATTTTTAATACAATTGGCTTTATTTTATTTAATTCTTGTTGATTGCTGCTCTTAAATAATTTATTTAATGTTTTAGTTAAAAAGTTCATAATATAAATTTATATAATCATTGGGTTCATATATATATAGTGATAAAATAAAATATTTACATGACAATTAACCTTAAAAATTTTTTACAAAATAAACCCAAATTGTCAAAAATGGGGGAATTTCAAGAACTTGAACCTATAGAGGGACTAGAAATTTCATCAGTTTCTGCAGATTTATATGGAAATGGAAGAGATGACATAAGTTTATTTTATTTTAAAGATGGAGCAAATTACGGAGCTGTCTATACAAATAACTCTATTTGCTCAGAGTCAATAACTTGGAATAGAAATATTAGAAAAAGTCTAATTAGAGGTTTGTTTGTAAATACAAAAAACGCCAATACTTTTACAGGTCAACAAGGGCAAGAAAGTTTAGATAGTATTTCAAAATCTTTAGCAAAATTTTTAACTTTAAGAGAATCTCAAAAAAAATCGGGAACAAACCAGGCTATTAAACCAAACGAAATAATATTTGCTTCGACAGGTGTAATCGGCGAAAAATATCCAGTAAAAGAGATTAAGGATAATATTCAAGTTTTGGTTGATAAATTGAGAGAAAAACAAAATAAATTCATTTGGTTTAAAGCAGCATCTTCAATTATGACTACAGACACAAGACCAAAGCTAGCTTTTGAAACATGTAAACTCTGGAATAAGGATATAAGACTCTCTGCTATCGCTAAAGGATCAGGAATGATTTCCCCAAACCTTGGTACAATGCTTTCTTTCGTTTTTACAGATGCAGATATTCCGTCTATTTACTTAAAAAATCTGTTAAAAAAAGCAGTTTCAAATACTTTTAATGCAATTACTGTAGATAGTGACACTTCAACAAATGACATGGTAGCAATTTTTGCAACTGGAAAAGTAAAAACAGGAAAAATTTATAATGTATTAGATCCTAAACTTAAAGACTTTGAGGCAGCTCTTCAAAGATTGCTTCTTAACTTAGCAAAACAGATTGTAAGCGATGGAGAAGGGGCAAAAAAATTTGTTACCGTCAAAATTGTTAATGCAAGGTCTAATAATATGGCAAAAAATATTGCTTTTTCAATTGCAAATTCTCCATTATTTAAAACAGCAATGGCAGCAGGTGATCCTAATTGGGGAAGAATTGTAATGGGAATCGGAAAATCTGGAGAAAAAGTTTCTGCTGAAAAAATTGATATAAAGATAGGCGAATTTAAAGTTGCTGAAAAGGGAAAAATATCAAAAGAATATGATGAGGAAAAATTAAAAGAATATATGCAGTGGGACTCAATAGTCATTGAAGTAAATTTAAAATTAGGCCAAGCTTCATACGAATGTTATACGTGCGATTTTAATGAAGATTACATCAAAATAAACGCTGATTATAGAAGTTAACACTTGAAAACTATTTTTGAGTCATTACATTTATTGCATGATCAAATACAATCTCAAATGTAAAAACAATCATGACTTTGAAAGCTGGTTTTCTAGCTCAAAAGAGTATGAAAAACTCAAATTAAAAAAAATGATTGAATGTATTTTTTGTAAAAGTAAGAATGTAAAAAAATCTATAATGTCTCCAAATATTTTAAATAAATATGAAAAAAGATTATATCTTAAATCTAAGAATGAGTATGAAAGGGTAAAAAAGGACTTATTAAAAATAAGAAAATTCGTAGAAAAAAATTTTGAGAATGTAGGCAGCAATTTTTCAAGGGAAGTAAGAAATGTTTACTACGACAACAGAAAAAATAAAAATATTTATGGTCAGGCTACAGCCGAAGAAGCAAAAGAATTAAAGCAAGAAGGAATAGAGATTACCAGTATTCCATGGGTTGAAAAATCAGAAAATTAATTTCGCTTGGCAACAAGCATATAATTAACCGAATTGTCACTGCTTAAACGCCACTTATTAGATATTATATTAAACTGAAATCCATCGAGCTTAATTTTTTTAAAGTTATTTTGATTAAAAATTTTCTCAATTTCCTCAGGTTTAGGAAACTTTTGCCAATCATGAGTCCCAATTGGTAACCATTTTAATATGTATTCTGCTCCGACTATTGCTTTAATGTATGATTGAATTGTTCTGTTTATTGTAGCAACAAAAATAATACCATTCTCTTTTAATAAACCACAAGAAGACTTTAAAAATAATTCTAAATTTTCAACATGCTCTACTACCTCCAAATTTAAAATTAAATCAAATTTATCATTAATAATATTTTTTTCTGGAGTAGTATTTATATATTTAATTTTTAAACCATTTTTTTTAGCATGAAGCGATGCAACATTTATATTTTTTTTTGATGCATCAATTCCTGTAACAGATGCACCCAATCTATACATCGGTTCACTAATTAAACCTCCTCCACAACCAATATCAAGAATCTTTAAATTTTTTAATGGGAGCTTTTGTGATTTACTTAGTTTAAAATGAGAAGTGGCTACATTTAAAATATACTCAATTCTTATGGGATTAAATTTATGTAAAGGTTTAAATTTACCGTCAGCATCCCACCATTCATCAGCTAATTTTGAAAACTTTTGAATTTCTTCTTGATTTATTGTAGTCATTAGCTCCTTTATAATGTTTAAAAAAACTTAATTTTAACTTATTTAAGTTTATATTAAAATCTAACTATGGCAAAAAAAGTATTAAAATTTGGTGGTACATCTGTTGGTACAATTGAAAGAATTGTACATGCGGCAAAAATAATAAAAAAAGAGGTGGATGGCGGTAATCAAATTATTGTCGTTGTGTCTGCTATGGCAGGTGCAACTAATAATCTTATCTCACATTCACAATTAATATCAAAAAAATTTAACAAAAGGGAACTCGATGTTCTTTTGACATCAGGCGAGCAAGTAACAAGTGCACTTTTAGCTGGGGCATTAAATGAAATGGGAGTAAAGTCTAAGTCCTGGATGAACTGGCAGATACCAATAATTACTGACGGTGAACACACAAACTCCAGAATAATTAATATGAATATAGAAAATATAAATAAATATTTATCAGAAGAAGGGGTAGCAGTTATTCCGGGGTTTCAAGGCGTTTCAAAAGAAGGAGACATTACTTCAATTGGAAGAGGAGGATCAGACGCGACAGCCGTTGCAATTGCAAAAATTTTCGAAACGGATACTTGCGAAATTTATACAGATGTTGACGGAGTATATTCTTCTGACCCAAATAAAATACCATTAGCAAAAAAAATTGATAAAATTTCATATGAGGAGATGTTAGAACTTTCTTCTTTAGGGGCAAAAGTTATGCAATCATCAGCAGTTCAAGCTGCTATGATGAATAATATTCCAATACAAGTTAAATCAACCTTTACAAACAGAAAAGGTACAAAAATTACAAATGAAGAAAATATTGATTACAGTAAAGCGGTTACTGGTGTTGCTTATTCAAAAGATGATGCAAAAATAACTCTGTTAGGTGTAGAAGATAAACCAGGCGTTGCAGCAGATATATTCGAACCACTATCTAAAAATCAAATCAATGTTGATATGGTAATTCAAAATATATCTACTGATGGAAAAAAAACAGATTTAACATTTACTACCAAAAGACAGGATAGTAAAAATGCAGTTTTGTTAATTAAAAATAATAAAAAAATAAAGTATGAAAAAATGCATATGAATGATACTGTTTCTAAAATATCCATTGTTGGTGCAGGTATGGTTACTACTCCAGGAATAACGTTTAAAATGTTTAGATCTTTAGCTGAAGAAAAAATAAATATGCTAGCTATATCTACTTCAGAAATAAAAATTTCAGTGATTATTGATGAAAAAAAAACTATAGAAGCTGTAAAAAAATTACATAAAACATTTGGTTTGGATTAATTAATTTAATGGAAATAAGACCGCACAGAATAATTAGAAGAAGAAAAACAAAAAAGATTAAATTAGGAAACATCTATGTTGGAGGTGACTCACCAATTTCAGTACAGTCAATGACTAACACTCTTACTACTGATTATAAAGGTACGATAAATCAAATTAAAAAACTAGAAGAGGCGGGTGCAGATATTGTAAGAGTTTCTTGTCCAGACGAAGAGTCTACAAAAGCGCTTAAAAAAATAACTAAAGCAATTAAAACACCAATTGTTGCTGATATTCATTTTCATTATAAAAGGGCAATAGAGTCTGCAATATCTGGAGCAAAATGTTTAAGGATTAATCCTGGAAATATAGGATCAAATCAAAGAATAAAAGAAGTAATCCGAGCTGCAAAAGATCATGATTGTGCCATTAGAATTGGAGTTAACGCTGGCTCTTTAGAAAAAAAAATTCTTGAAAAATTTAAGGAGCCTTGTCCAGAAGCTTTAATAGAAAGCGCCACAGAAAATATTAAACTATTAGAGGACAATGACTTTTTTAATTTTAAGGTAAGCGTTAAGTCATCAGATGTTTTTTTAGCTGTAAAAGCATACGAAGGACTATCCAATAAATATGACTATCCTTTACATCTAGGAATTACCGAAGCAGGAGGATTGTTAACTGGAAGTATAAAATCCTCAATAGGAATTGGACGTTTATTAATGCAAGGAATTGGAGATACAATTAGAGTTTCCTTATCTGAAGATCCAGTCGAAGAAGTTAAGGCGGGTTTTGAAATATTAAATTCGTTAGGCATAAGATCAAGAGGTGTTCAAATTATTTCTTGTCCATCTTGTGCAAGGCAAGCATTCCCCGTCATAGACACTGTGAAAATTTTAGAAAAAAAACTTTCGCACATAAAAAAACCAATTACACTCTCTATAATTGGTTGTGTGGTTAATGGACCTGGAGAGGCATCACAAACTGATATTGGATTAACGGGTGGAGGAGACGGAAATAATCTTCTTTATCTTTCTGGCATACCTCACAATAAAGTTGTGAATCAAGAAATTATAAATAAAATAGTTAATCTCGTAGAGTCAAAAGCAAAAGAAACAAACAGCTAAACCAAATGATACCCATTGATAAAGTTAAAAAAATTATTGAAAGACATACTTTATTGGAAAAAGAGCTCTCTTCTGGCAACATCGAGCCAAAAAACTTGGCAAAGAAATCAAAGGAATATTCAGAATTAAAAAATGTATTAATTTTTGCTAAAGAGTATACAGAATTTGAAAAAAACAAAAAAGATTTGAATAATATTATTCAAGACAAGAAAAATGGTAGCGATATGGTTTTGCTAGCCGAAAAAGAACTAAAGGAACTTGAAGATAAAAATGAAAGAAATGAAAAAAAATTAAAAATATTTTTACTTCCAAAAGATAAGGATGATGAAAAAAATACTATTGTTGAAATAAGAGCTGGGACAGGAGGACTAGAAGCTACTATTTTTGTAGCAGATTTATTTAGAATGTACGAAAAAGTTTGCGCTAAAAAAAAATGGAAAATAGAAATTATTAGTATTTCAAAAAGTGAAGCCGGAGGTTTCAAAGAAGTTATTTTTTCAGTTACTGGAGATAATATTTATTCATACCTAAAATATGAATCCGGTGTTCACAGAGTACAGAGAGTGCCAAATACTGAGGCACAAGGCAGGGTTCATACCTCTGCAGCTACAGTTGCTATACTCCCTGAAGCAGAGGATGTTGATATTAAAATTAATGACAATGATCTAAGAATAGATGTTTTTAGATCTAGTGGCCCTGGAGGTCAGTCAGTTAATACAACGGATAGTGCCGTTAGAATTACACATGCGCCTTCTGGAATTGTTGTTACACAGCAAGATGAAAAGTCGCAACACAAAAATAAAGCTAAAGCCTTAAAAATTTTAAGGGCGAGGTTGTATGAATCTGAGAAATTAAAAAAAGACAAAGAAAGGTCAAGTGAGAGAAAAAGTCAAATTGGAACTGGCGATAGATCTGAAAGAATACGAACATACAATTTCCCACAGGGAAGAATAACTGATCATAGGATCAACTTTACATTACACAAACTCACAGATTTTTTAAATGGGGAGATCCATGAAGAAATGAATGAAAATTTAAGACTTAAAGACCAAGATTTAAAATTAAAAGCACTAAATTAAAATGAAAACTAATGAACTAATTAATATTGGCTCAAAATATTTAAAACAAAAAAAAATACCAAGCAATAGACTGGACTCAGAAATTATTTTATCTCATATAATGGGTGTCCCAAGAGAAAATCTATTGATTAACGAAAAAACAGTAAAAAACCATAATGTAAAAAAATTTAAGTCTTTAATACAAAGAAGGTCAGAAAAAGAACCTGTAGCTTATATTACTAAGAATAAAGAATTTAGAAGCACAGATTTTTTTGTTGATAAAAATTCATTGATTCCGCGTCCTGAAACTGAGCTATTAATTGATCCAATTATCTCTAAGTATAAAAGAAAATCTTTATTTTTCTTAGATATTGGAGTTGGTAGCGGTTGTATAATATTATCGATTTTAAGAGAAATACAAAATAGTAAAGGTATCGGGATAGATATCAGCAAAAAAACTTTGTTTAATGCAAAAAAAAA
>CETH01108009.1_pt1 | contig 16850 bp, 11 predicted proteins | sample 361461 | NCBI WGS metagenome assembly CETH01 (sample SAMEA2622695, study PRJEB7988) | marine metagenome | isolation source: saline water (ENVO:00002010), including
TTTCCTTGCAAGCTGGCGCTGATCAGGGGCGTATTGCCGATTTCTTTCAAATTGCCATCTAGGCCAATATGGACATTTACACCCGGCACCCCGAGACCAATAACGAATGGCACCGCGCTGTTTTCCGAGAATTCACCTAACTTACCGTCAAATGTAAGGTTAACATCCATGATTTGGACACGACCCTTGATCGTAAATGGGCCTTTAAGAGACGTTGCAGACATATCCGCTGTCAGTTTCTCGAGGCGCAGAACCGATCCGGCCAATTTATCTCGATAGACGATAGTGCCGTTTTGGAAGCGTAGGAGGTCTAGACTGAAGTCCTGCGGACTATTTTGGCCAGAGCTCTTTTCAGCCTCTCGAGGGGCAGTTTCTGCCTTTTTCGAAGGCGAAAAATCACCTTTTTCTGTGGCCAGCTGCTGGAAATACCAGTTGCCCGTGCCATCGACATCCTTCTCCAACTCGATAATGGGCTCCACAAGTTTGATACTGCCGACCTCTACACTTCCCACTATTAACGGTAGCAGCCTAACGCTCACGCGGAGTTCCTTGAGCACCACAATATTTGGGACGCTAGCGTCAGGAGAATTCTTTATTCTTATGTCAGTCGCTCGCATGTAAGGCGCCGGTAGGATACCGAACTCAAGATCGCCGCCGATTTGTAGCGTGCGGCCGGTTAACTTTTTCGCCTCCGCTGCGATCTCCATCTTATAAGAATTCCAGTTAACTACGCTTGGTAAGATCAACGCCGCAGCAATGAGTAATACTATTACCCCGCCCAGTCCGTAGGCCGCCTTTCTCATTAAATCCTCCATAAGCGGTAAATTCCGAACCTACTTTTCACACCCAGAGTTGTCGGGCCTTTTTAATCATACTGACTGAAATTCCCTGTTTGAAGGACGTTCCTAGATGATAGATACCGAAAATCTGAACCAATTTCGAAAAGAAGGGCCGCTCGCTTGAAAAGCCAAAAAAAATCCTGACAAAAGGGAGGACAGCAAAAAAAATAACAATACAAGCAGCTGTTGACGCAACAAAACGTAAAACTTTATAGCTGGACGATCTTACCCGGATTCATGAGGTTTTGCGGATCAATTGCTTGTTTCAGTTCGCGCATGACATTAACAGCGACGGCACCGTGTTCTTCAACCAAATTATCAATTTTACCGTAACCGACACCGTGTTCGCCGGTGCATGTGCCATCCATAGACAGTGCCCTCCCGACGAGCCTTTTGTTCAGGGACACAGCGCGGGCAACCTCATCAGGATCGTCGGGATCAAGCACCATGTCGACATGAAAATTACCATCGCCAACATGCCCAACGATCGGCGCCAATAAGCCTGATTCCTCTATATCCCTCCGGGTCTCGGCGATACATTCGGCCAAGCGTGAGATCGGGACGCAAACATCAGTCGGCCACGCCTTAGCGCTTGGCCGTAGCTGCATATTGGCGTAATGCGCGTCGTGCCGAGCCTGCCACAGTTTGGATCGTTCTTCTGACTTGCTGGCCCAATCAAAATTGGAACCGCCGAAATCATTACTGATCGTACGTACGCTCTCAATCTGCTCCGCAACGCCAGCAGCAGTGCCGTGAAATTCGAAAAAAAGCGTCGGTCGTTCCGCGTACCCTAATCCGGAAAACTGGTTGAGCGCTTGCATCTGGACTTCGTCGATCAGTTCCATTCGGGCGATCGGCACGCCGGTCTGGATGGTCAGAATCACGGTATTGACCGCATCGTCAATCGTGGGATAGGTGCATACCGCCGAAGATATTTTTTCCGGAATTCCGTAAAGCCTGAGTGTGATATCGGTGATCACACCGAGTGTACCTTCGGATCCGACGAAAATGCGCGTCAAATCATAGCCTGCGGAGGATTTCCGCGCTCGCTTACCGGTTCTGATGTACTGTCCATCCGGCAAAACAACGCCGAGTGACAGGATGTTGTCGCGCATTGTGCCGTAGCGAACGGCGTTGGTACCCGAAGCCCGGGTCGCCGACATACCACCTATGGTAGCATCTGCGCCCGGATCTATAGGAAAAAACAACCCGGTATAACGCAGATCCTCGTTTAGTTTCTTACGCGTCACACCGGCCTCGACCGTGACATCGAGATCTTCAGAATTTATCTGCAGAACTGTATTCAAATTCCCCAAATCGACGCTGACCCCACCTTCCAGTGCAGCGATATGGCCTTCAAGAGATGTTCCGACACCAAAAGGAATAACCGGCGCATCGTACTCCCCACAAATCTTAACAATTTCCTGTACGTCCTCTCGCGTATCGGGAAAAACGACTGCGTCTGGCGCCCTCGGAGCATGATAAGATTCGTCAGTCCCATGGCGCTCTCGGATATCCTGATTGGTGCTTACTCGCTCACCGAACCGCTGTCGCAGGATAGCGATTGCGGTTTCGATATCCCTAAGACCGTTATGCATCGGTCAAACTTTCCCGTTTCCGGATAGGATGTCGGAGACGAACATATAGCCGGGTGTATGGGTAATCGCGATACGTGGCTGGGCGTTCCGAATAGCTTCTTGTGGGGTCACGCCGCAAGCCCAAAAGACTGGTAACTCACCATCCATAATAGTGACCGGCTCTCCGTATTCGGGGTCGGTTACATCTCGGATGCCAAGCGTATCCGGATCACCGACCTGGATCGGCCCACCATGAGCCATGGGGAATTTCTCTGTCACCTCCGCGGCTCGCTCGGCATCCTCTGGCGTGTAAGGACGCATACTGACCACAAATGGACCGTTGAACTTTCCAACACCTTCGGTCGGCTTTGTGGTCCTAAACATCGGTACTATTCCGGTTTCGTTGATATGCCGAGGTTTAAGACCGGCCGCAATCAGCGCTTCCTCCGCCGTAAATGAGCACCCCAGCAAAAAGGTAACGAAATCGTCCTCCCATATGTCGGAAATATCGGTTACGTCGCCTACCGCCTCGCCATCTCTGAACACGCGATATCGTGAAAGATCAGTGCGAATATCGGCACCGGGTGCGCTATTTTTCGGCTCCGGGTCTCCGGGATCGAGGATTTCAAGCAACGGACATGGCTTGGGATTGCGTTCACAGAATTCATGGAAATCATTGGCTTCCGCCGCAGACAGAATCACCATATTGGCCTGAACGTAGCCCTGCGCATGCCCAGATGTCGGCCCGTCATAATTGCCAGTACGACATGCCGCGCGCAAGTCGCGGGGTTTTGCATAAAATGTCATGGTCTACCGTATCCTCCCCCGCCAGGTGTCTCGATGACGTACACATCACCTTTATAAACCTCCGTCGAGTCGGTGCCTCCCTGTTCAGTTACGGATCCATCAACCCTCTCTACATAGTTGCGCCCCAGTTGCCCTTCACCACCACCGTTCATACCGTAAGGCGGTATGATCCGGTGGCCCGATAGCATAGATGCCGTCATCTGTTCACGGAACCTAATTCGGCGAATTACGCCGTTCCCCCCAGCGTGTTTACCCATCCCTCCCGACCCGGGCCGGATCGAAAATGAATCAAGGATCACAGGAAACCGCCATTCGAGAATTTCTGGGTCGGTTAGTCGGGTGTTGGTCATATGTGTGTGCACCGCATCGGTGCCATCGAAATCGGCTCCCGCTCCAGCACCTCCGCAGATAGTTTCGTAGTACTGGTAATTGGCGTTTCCAAAGGTGAAGTTGTTCATCGTGCCCTGCGAAGCACCCATGAGTTTCAGCGCGCCAAGGATGGTATCGGTGATAGCCTGCGACGTTTCCACATTACCCGCCACAACGGCGGCAGGGTATTTTGGCCGCAGCATACTGTCTTCTGGTACGACGATATTCAGCGGTTTCAGACAGCCAGCGTTGAGCGGAATATCGTCGTCCACCATCAGTCGAAACGTATAAAGCACTGCGGCTACCGCAACCGCATGGGTGATATTGAAGTTGTTATCCTGTTGCGGCGACGTTCCAGTGAAATCGACGGTGGCCGATCGCGTTTCTGAGTGGACCGTAATAGCGACCTTCACCCTAGCACCAAAATCCATCTCGTATTCGTATTCACCGTCGGAAAGGTTTTGGATGACACGGCGGACAGTCTCCTCGGCATTGTCCTGGACATGCTTCATATAAGCGAGCACTACGTCGAGACCGAAATTATCAACCATCTTTTGTAGTTCCTGAACACCCTTTCCATTAGCAGCGATCTGAGCTTTAAGGTCGCCAAGATTGTGGTGGAAATTTCGCGTCGGGTAGGGGGCGGTAACAAAAAGTTCTTTCAACTCTTCTTCACGAAGCCTTCCCTGATCAACTAGTTGGAAGTTGTCGATCAGCACCCCTTCCTCGTCGATATGGCGGGAATCTGGTGGCATAGATCCTGGGGTCTTGCCGCCGATCTCCGCATGGTGCCCTCGCGATGCGACATAGAACAGGATATCGTTGCCGTCGCGATCAAATACAGGTGTCATAACTGTGACGTCTGGTAGATGCGTGCCACCGTTATAAGGCGCATTGAGGACAAATACGTCGCCCGGTTTCACGCCATCACCTCGTTCTCGAACGATGGTCTGAACGCTCTCACTCATCGAGCCTAGATGCACCGGAATATGCGGGGCATTAGCAACCAACTGGCCATCATTATCGAAAATTGCGCAGGAGAAATCGAGTCGCTCTTTGATATTAACTGAATATGACGTGTTCTGTAGTACAACGCCCATCTGTTCCGCGATTGACATAAATAGATTATTGAAAACTTCAAGCATGACCGGATCAGCTTCTGTGCCGATGGCGTGCTTAGTTTGACGCTCTTCGATCCGGTTTATTACCATGTGATTGAGCGACGTGATTTCAGCCTGCCAACCCGGTTCGATGATTGTCGTAGCATTGGAATCAATAATCACAGCAGGACCGTCGACCCGTTTGCCGGGAGACAGCGCTTCCCGGTCATAAACCGGCGCTGAGCGCCTAGCACCCGCAGCATACATATCAGCATTTCCGAGCGGCAAAGCGGGTTCGGGGTCAGTGTCGAGTTCTAGCTCCCCGTCGTCAGCGTTCTGACCACCACCAACCACCTCTATCGTGACCGCCTCAACAATATTTCCTTTCTCCGGTGCAACGAAGCCGAATTGCTGCATATGCGCTTCTTCGAACGTCCTCAGCATCTCACTACGCGAGCCGAAGTTTACCACCAATGCAGTATCGGTGCCTTCGTAGCGGAGATGCACCTTGGCAAGCGCATATATTTCTCCCGTTTCAACCCCCTGGCTTTCCATTTCACGGGTACCATCGGCTGACAGCTCATCCACCACGCTCCGAAGATCCTTAACCAGCGCATCGTCTAGAATTTTCTCGATCGCGCGTTCTCGAATAATTCGTTGCTCCGCTAATCCCATTCCATACGCCGAAAGAACACCCGCAAATGGATGTACAAAGACTCGCGTCATACCCAACGCGTCTGCGACCAAACAGGCGTGCTGCCCCCCTGCACCGCCAAAACAGTTGAGCGTATAATCGGTTACATCGTACCCACGCTGGACGGAAATCTGTTTAATTGCGTTAGCCATATTATCGACAGCAATTTTGAGAAACCCGTCGGCAACCTCAACCGGTGACCGTTTATCACCAGTGATATTTTCGATTTTGGCAGCTAGAGCCTCGAACTTCTCCCGCACGATAGAATCATCAAGTTGCTCATTGGCTTTGGGGCCAAATACGCTAGGAAAGAATTCCGCCTGAATCTTGCCGAGCATCACGTTAGCATCGGTGACGGACAATGGTCCGCCACGTCGGTAACATGCCGGCCCCGGATTGGCACCGGCAGAGTCAGGACCGACACGATAACGTGCCCCATCGAAATGCAGTATCGACCCACCGCCGGCAGCAACTGTGTGAATGTTCATCATCGGCGCACGCATTCGAACACCAGCGACCAGTGTCTCAAAAGCGCGTTCGTATTCTCCATTATAATGGGCTACGTCCGTCGACGTGCCCCCCATATCGAAACCAATGATTTTGTCGTAGCCGGCCATTTGGGCGGTCTGGGCCGCACCGACGATGCCCCCAGCCGGCCCGGATAGGATTGAGTCCTTTCCTTGGAAGAAACGCGCATCGGCTAGTCCACCATTGGACTGCATAAACATCAACCGAGCATCGCCTGTCTGTGAAGCAATAAGATTTACGTAGCGACGCAAGATAGGTGAAACATAGGCATCTACCACCGTAGTGTCGCCTCGGCCAACAAATTTCATTAGCGGACTTACTTCGTGCGAGACCGAAATTTGAGTGAAACCGACATCTCTCGCGATTTGAGCTACTGCGACCTCGTGATCGTGATAACGGTAGCCATGCATGAAGCAAATAGCGATTGACCGAATGCCTTCATCGAAGGCTTCCTGTAGGGAAGCTCGTGCACCATCAGCATCAAGTGACTTCAGCACTTTACCTTCGGCATTCAGCCGCTCGTCGATTTCCACGACGGATTCATATAACAGTTCCGGTAATTGAATCTGGCGGGCAAAGATATTAGGCCGGTTTTGATAACCGATCCTCAGCTGGTCGGCAAAACCTTGGGTCACCGCCAGAACCGTCCGCTCACCCTTCCGCTCAAGCAACGCGTTGGTTGCGACCGTAGTACCCATTTTCACTGCCTCGACTGCACCTTCCGGGAGTGGCGCGTCGTCATCAACGCCAAGGGTTTCGCGAATACCCTGCAGCGCAGCATCTTCGTAGCGCTCAGGATTTTCGGAGAGTAACTTATGTGTCGACAGCCGGCCGTCCGGTGCGCGGATTACAAAGTCGGTGAACGTCCCACCCCGATCGATCCAAAATTGCCACTTATCCGTTGTAACGCTGCAGTCGGCCACACGCTTTCTCCTTGGTATATCTTTCAGGCGGTCTGCCGGTGCCCATACTGGACAATCACAGTTTCAGCAAGCGTTCCGCGTTGCCGTGAAGAACCTTTTTCTTATCTTCCGGACTGAGAGAAATATGTTCCATCCATTCTGTACCCTGAATGTTAGGAGCAAAGGGATAGTCGACGGAGAACATGATACGGTCAATCCCCATTTCCATCATTGAACACTGCATCGCCGGATCGGAAAAATTACCCGACGTTGTAATATGAAAATGATTACAGAATTTTTCCCGAAATGGGTAATCGCTGTCGCGGCCTAATGAATCGCTAATCCGCCACAAGAGAAAAGGTAGGCCCTCACCCAAATGGCCAAGGACTATCTGAAGTCTCGGATATTCATCGAATACCTCACTCAACACCATGCGAATCCCGGCGGTCGCTGTCTCGACAGTAAACCCCCAGGCAGCGGTAAGTAGCGAAGGGTATTCCGGCAGATAGTCGGCGTAATACGCCCTAACAACATCTTGATGCGGTACAGCGGGATGAATGTATATGGGTACATCTAAAGCCTCGGCGCGTTCAAAGATCGGCCAGAATTTTTTCCGGTCGATAAACTCACCGTTCGTCAGGCCGTGGATCATCCCGCCCTTGAAACCATAATCCTTGACAGTTCTCTCCAATTCGTCGGCCGCAGCCTCCGGTGAAGGCGAGGGGATAGTGGCAAACCCTGCAAACCGGTCCGGATGACGTTGGCAGGCCTCATGCAGTCGATCGTTAGCTGCAGTCGCTAGCCGGGTAGCCTTTTCCGCATCAAGCCGCTGAACTCCCGGCGCTCCCTGCGACAAAACCTGCATGTCTATACCAGATGCGTCCATATCCTTGATCCGTAAGTCATAGAGGTCATCCATTTTTTTCCGGATTAGCGTCCCCGCAAACCCTGTTTTATCGTCGAATTCGGCGACGATTTCCGGATCGAAATAGTGTTCTTCAATCGCGATAATTCTGTTGCCGGTCTTGCTCGCCATTGGTCTCTCCCTGCAGCTCCGTTGGATTAGTTGGAGAAGAATATATCCGGAGCGGTTCTGCCTGTCAGCTTAGGCTGCCTAAACCTTTTCAGGTCAGGTGTATTACTTTCATTAAGTTGGCTTCAGATCCGAACACAGTGCTACTTTATAAACAAAGTGGTAGCCTTTCTTCGATAAACGTATGAGAGACCGAGTTTTTTTCGACCTCTATTTTATCGCTATATTTTAAGACACCCCTGCACACCGCCTTATGAACTTTGTCCTCTCGAAGCTTCAAAAACTTGATCAAAAACCATATTCCGCAGATCACGTTTTAATACTTTGCCGAAATGGCTTCGCGGCAGTTCATCAACGAAAGCTATTTTTTTCGGGACCTTGAACGCCGACATCTCACCACGCCCCCACGAAAACAGATCTGCGGCAAGTTCAGCGGCTGCGGGAGCGCCCTTGTCAACTACGGCTACAAGTAGAATTGCTTCTCCCCAACGCTCATCTTCTACACCAAGCACAGCACATTCGCGGAGATATCGATGTTCGGAATAGACAGTCTCAACCTCGACCGAGGGCACACTCTCCCCACCTGTTTTAACTACGTCTTTAGACCTGTCAACTAGGGTGATCCGACCATCCATATCCATCACACCGATATCTCCGGTGAAACACCAATGTAGTCCTTCGGGATCACTTTTCCTCGTGCGCCAAGTTTGGGCGGCCGCTTCCGGATTACGGTGATAGCCCAATGCGGTATTAAAATTACGCATCACGATGTTTCCCGGTGAACCCCGCGCCAACGGTTGGTCGTCATCGTCAAGGATCATAACACGCGTATCAATATGCGGTTCTCCTATGGCATGGGGCTGTTCCAGAAATTCGCCTGGCCCCTGGGTAGCAAGATTTAGGCTTTCACTAAGACCCGCAGCTGCGAATATGTCGGCTTGTGGGAACATCTGGGCGAGTTTCCGACGAAGCACTTGAGGCGTCGCGGAGGCAGTGGTCACGACCGTGCGAGGTGCACTGAGCGGAATGCCGTCCCAAGTATCGAACAATGGATTGATAACTGCAGGCACAAGAGGTAGATACTGGATACCTCGTGCACGCACCTCGTTGAGATATTTCGTCGGATTGAAAGACGTGTCAGCAGGGAAAACGACGGTCCCGGCGCGGGCAAAAATCGTGAACATACCCCATTCCATCCCCGCGACGTGATAACCGGGCAAGATGGTCAGCGTCTGCCAACCGCGTTTGATACCATATTCGGCAACATCAGCCAGCACGGTAATAACTGACCCCCCCTGACTATGAAGTACACCCTTACTCTTGCCTGTTGTTCCGCCGGTCATCACGAGTCGGTATGGATCGTCAAGTAAGGTGACTGCCGGCAGCGTATCACCATTTTCAGCCTCAATTAGGATATCGTAGTTCTTCCAGCCGGTTTCTTTTACATCGCCAAACCCAAACTTGGTTTCGATTGGCGCACCCTCGAAGCGATCGATAAAGTCAGCATCGGCAACTACAGCACGGCATCCATGTTCTGTAACATAGTCGGTAACCTCTGTCGCTATCAGGCGGATATTTAGAGGCGTAACGATCGCACCTATACGGGCGCAGGCAAACACTGTTTCCACCAGAGCATGCTCGTTTCGCAACATCGAGGCAACCATCTCTCCCCTTTTTATCCCCGAACCGATTAGAGCCCGGCCAAGCTGGTTAATCCTTCTATCAAGTTCCGCATATGTCAGCTTACGGCAATTCAGCAGGTCATCGATCGCGATTCGGTCGGGATGGAGTTCCGCAGCCCGAGCGATGAAATGGCCAATCCCCATTTTTTGCCGTTCGAGATTTTTAAATTGTTCGGACAACGTGACTTACCCCTCCACCCTGATCGGTTTGGATTATCCAGAAATTTTTTGTCCAAATCCAGCCGCAGTAGATCAAGTCGTTTGACATCCGTCATCAGTGACCGGACCATCAGACTCAATGAAACCTTCTCATATTATGCTTACTATTCTTGTGATGGCGGTCTGGGCATCCAATATAGCAGCTGCTCGGATTGCGGTGGCAGAGATCCCCGGCTGGACTCTCGTCACCCTTCGTATGTTGGTAATTGCCCTCTCACTAATCCCGTTTTGCTCAGTTCCGAGGGGGCATATGACACAGCTTTTCATCCTGTCTTTAACTATGGGTACCATACATTTTGGCCTGATGTTCGTGGCTATTGAACATATTCAAGTTGGAACAGCGGCCTTGATAATTCAAACATCGGTTCCCTTCGCGTTGCTACTAGCGTTTATCCTCTTCGGGGAAGGATTTGGCTGGCGTCGGGCGCTAGGAATCCTGATCTGCTTCGTTGGCGTCACGATGCTATTGGGTGAGCCAAGCATCTCGAAAAATATAGTTTATGCGGGTATGGCGTTGCTCTCGGCCCTCGCCTTTGGCGCGGCGAACCTACAATTACGGACCCTAGGTGGTATCAGCGTGTTTGCGATCAATGGCTGGATGGCCGTATTTGCGATCCCGCAAATGGCGCTAATGGCCCTAATATTCGAAACTGGTCAACTAGAATCGGTAATCAACGCCAGTACCAAAACTTGGTTAGCGATCCTGCACATGGGCATCATTGTCAGTATCTTCGGGCACGGTCTCTGGTATCAGCTGGTACCCCGCTACAGAACCAACCAAACTATGCCATTTACTATTCTGATACCTATTTTTGGTGTCGCTATAGGTATCGTCTTTCTAGACGAGATTTTAACTTGGCTAATCCTTGCAGGCGGTCTTGTGACCATTGCGGGTGTAGCTATCATCGTGTTCCAGAAATCGTAAATAAACGCGTTCAATCATCCACCCGTGCAGGATTTGAAATTTGGATATTCAGAATCGCCCCTCGCCCAATTTAAACGACCGAGCTAAAGGTTCACATATTGATATGATCGTGCTGCATTATACTGGCATGCAGTCAGCGGAGGCGGCGCTAAAACGTCTTTGCGACCCAGAGTCTGAGGTTAGCACTCATTACGTTGTCGACGAGGCGGGCAGCATTTTTCGGCTTGTGGTAGAGGAGAAACGGGCCTGGCACGCGGGAATTAGCTCATGGCAAGGCGCGAGTAATATAAACGACCGATCGATCGGAATTGAAATCGTTAACCCTGGCCACGAATTTGGATATCAACAGTTCCCGCAGTCACAGATGATGAGCGTCCATAATCTTCTCCGGGAAGTTATACTCCGATATCAGATCCCACCCTCGCGTGTCGTTGGGCATTCGGATATTGCCCCAGCTAGAAAGCAGGATCCCGGCGAGTTCTTTGACTGGCAAGGCCTTGCTGCAGAGGGGCTTGCGGTATGGCCTTACAAGGCAGCAGATCCGGTTACCCCCGCCGATGTATCAGAAATCCTGACGGAGATAGGCTACGATCCTGATGTGCCATTATCATACGCGATCACTGCCTTCCAACGACGTTTTGTTCCGCATGCGATCAGCGGAAAAGCGGACCTACGGACCCGAAGTATGATCGCCGCCGTGGCTGCTATAAAAAGTTGACTCTCGCGCTATCTGGACCGACTCTGCATTAGGTCCAGATGGTCGGATGGCCACCTTTCGGCATTGGGGAAACTCGCCGGGGGGAGGAAAGTCCGGGCTCCACGGGAACACGGTGCCGGTTAACTGCCGGCGGGGGTGACCCTAGGGAAAGTGCCACAGAGAGCAGACCGCCATGCCTCAGTGCATGGTAAGGGTGAAAGGGTGCGGTAAGAGCGCACCGCGTCGGCGGTAACGTCGATGGCAGGGCAAACCCCACCGGGAGCAAGACCAAATAGGGACGGCAGCAGGGCAAATGTCCTCAGGTGTGTTCCCGCGCCGCCGTCCGGGTAGGTCGCGACGAGGCGTCCGGTAACGGCTGCCCCAGATGAATGGCCATCCATCGCCGCACTTTTTCGGTGCGGCGGGGACAGAACCCGGCTTACAGACCGTCTGGACCGATTTCTCTTCTTTTCTAGTTACCTCGATAGGAAGATAGGAGGCACATAATATCGCCATAATTCATGGAGATGTTTCTTTTTAGATTGCCACAGGAATGATTTGACAAATAACGAGGTGGGCAAAACGCCGTATCTGCGGATACTACTTAGTCATATTCTTGACTGTTTAGATACTTTAAACTCCATTGATTCCCATATAAACCCATGGTATACCATACTGTCCCAAACTATCTTTTGGGACGATGGTTTCTGTCGGTTCGCCGGCGCAGTTAAGCAGGAAAGCCAGATCGTCCCGTGCCTTCATTTATTTCAACATACGAAAACAAGATAGATAAGAAGGGCCGTGTATCGGTACCCGCGGCCTTTCGCGCGGCTCTAAAAGATGATTCATATCAGGGGGTTATTGCTTATCCATCTTTCACGGGACCGGCCATCGAAGGTTTTGGACGAGGGGCATTGGAAGAGCTCAGCAGGCGCCGGTTCGAGCAGTCCCTAGAGGGTAGGGATTTTGCTCAGGCTCTTGTAGGTGGGTCTGATGACGGTTTAGTCGAGACTATTATGTCGCTCGCATGCGAGATGCCATTCGATGGAGAGGGTCGAATCATTGTACCTCGTAGGCTGGCCGAACATGCCGGTATCTCAGGAAAAGCAACGTTTGTTGGCCGTGGAAACCGATTTCAGATCTGGTCGCCGGAAAAATATCTAGAACAGCAAATGACAGAGGTCGCGGCGCTACACGCAAAGCTAAACGGCGGAGATACCCAATGACGAAGGCGGATACCGCCTTCTCCCACGATCCCGTTCTGATCAACGAGGTGATCAGCGCGCTACAGCCCCGCGACGGCGGGGCCTATGTCGACGGCACCCTTGGGGTCGGTGGGTATACCCGGGCAATCCTAGATGCCGCCGACTGCAGTGTTTGGGCGATTGATCGAGATCCCGATACGATACGCAATGCCGAGGTGATGGCCGAAGAATATTCAGGCCGTCTAACGGTGGTCGAAGGCCGGTTCGGCGATATGGTCCGGATACTGAAAGAAGATGGCGTGTCCACCGTAGACGGTATCGCGCTCGATCTCGGCGTTTCGTCGATGCAACTTGACGATCCTTGTCGCGGATTCAGTTTTCGTCACAGCGGGCCTCTTGACATGCGTCAAGAAAAGGACGGCCCTTCGGCAAGCGACTTAATAAACGAAGCGGAGGAAAGTTTCCTCGCGGATATTATATATAAATACGGTGAGGAGAGGCGAGCCCGGCGGATAGCACGTGCCATCGTTGCCGCCCGCACCGAAGCCCCACTGACCAACACCCTTCAGTTGGCCGATATAGTGCGCAACTCATATGGCCATAGGCGCGACATGAAAATTGATCCCGCCACCAAAACCTTCCAGGCTATCCGGATTCACGTCAATGATGAGTTAGGTGAACTCAGCCGCGGTCTTGGCGCTGCAGAAATTCTACTGGCACCTGGAGGCCGGCTAGCCGTAGTCTCGTTCCATTCTATCGAAAGCCGCATAACCAAGGAATTCGTTCGGTCCCGAGCCGGCAATCAACCGGTAGGCTCTCGTCACCTTCCTCTAGTGGATATCGGCTGTGACGAACCAACTTTCCGCCCGGTCCACCGGGGAGTTATCGAGCCCACCGAAAAAGAAAAACAACGCAACCCTCGATCCCGTTCTGCGCGGCTACGTGTCGCGGAGCGGACCAACGCACCTGTAACCGTTGAGACGGAAAGGGGCTAACATCATGCGCAAATATACCGTTCTGTGGTGTGTACTTTGTATCGCGGTCGTTCTGGGTCTTTTCGTCATCAAACATCGTGTGCAGGGGCTTGAAGATCGGCTACATGCATTAAATGCGGAGATTCTGCTCGATCGCGACGCGACACAGGTCCTTGAGGCGGAATGGAGTTACTTAAATCAGCCGGCGCGTTTAGAAACTTTGAGTCGCAAGCTTTTAGGTATGGAGGAGCCGTCGGAGAAACAGATTGTGACGCTGAGGGAATTCCACTTGCATATGACACCCGCTCTCAAAGAGAGCGCCAACTTTACCAAGGCGTCGCCAGCAGAAAAACCGGCCATAAAACCCTCAAATCAAACAAAACCTAAACGCACACAGCCCAAGCGGGAAGAATACGAATGGCTGGCTCCGATTCTTGCAAAAATGAAGAAGGAGCAATGACGGATAGTCGAGATACTGCGCCTGAAAAAATTCGAATCGAGGGCGACCGTAAAACCGCGATTGAAACCGGGCGTAACCGGTTGATGGTTGCAGGCGCACTGTTCTTAGCCGCTTTCTTTGCGATTGGGGTTCGCGTTGTCGACGTCTCCATGTTCTCGAGCGTCTCGGAACCTCGCTATACGCGAAGCATATCGAAAACCGAAAAATATATTGGCCGTGCCGAGGTAATGGACCGTAACGGCGTACTCATGGCAACTAGTTTGAATACAGCCTCACTCTATGCGAATCCACGACTAGTATTAGACCCCGAGCAAGCAGCAATAAAACTAGCCGGGGCCCTACCGGGAATAAATATTAAGCTGATGGAACGCAAGCTGCGAGCAGACAGAGGATTTGTATGGCTTAGACGCCATCTAACGCCCCGACAGCAATACGCAGTTAATCGTTTGGGCATCCCAGCTTTGAATTTTCAACGTGAGGCTCGGCGGATGTATCCTCTGGGGGCCCTCGCTTCCCACGTACTCGGATTCACCGATATCGACAACAAGGGACTCGCTGGGATCGAACGGTACTTCGATAAGGAACTACGCAGCCGGCAGGAGAATCTAACGTTGTCGGTTGATGTTCGTGTACAGCATGTGCTGGAGCACGAGCTATCGCTTGCGATGAAGAAGTTTAGTGCCATCGGAGCCGCCGGCCTAGTCATGGATGTAGACACCGCCGAGATCGTCGCCATGGCCTCTCTTCCCAACTTCGACCCGAACCAGCCCGGAGCGATCGATAAGGCGCTGTTATTTAACCGGACTACTCAAGGCGTTTACGAAATGGGGTCAACATTCAAGATTTTCACAACGGCAATGGCTTTTGATGCAGGCACTGCAACAATGCGCAGCGGATATGACGCGACCAATCCTATCCGTGTCGCGCGTTTCGTGATTCGAGATTTCCACGCCAAGAAACGTTGGCTCTCCGTGCCGGAAATTTTCATGTATTCTTCGAATATCGGTACAGTAAAAATGGCGTTAGAAGTCGGCGTCAAAGCTCACCGGAATTTTTTGACCCGGCTTGGATTTCTTAAACCTGTCAGAATAGAACTCTCCGAAACGGGCACCCCGCTCTCACCCGACAGCTGGCGCGAAATCAACTCTATGACAATTTCATTTGGCCACGGCTTGGCGATAAGTCCCCTACACCTTGTTGCCGGAGTCTCGGCTATAGTAAATGGTGGAATATATCGCTCTCCTACTCTAGTCCGTTACGATTCTGACGAAATCACAGAGGGCCGACGCGTTATATCAGAAGAAACCTCCCGAGATATGCGGCGTCTGATGCGGATGGTTGTTGAAAATGGTACCGGCAGGCATGCGGCCGCCCAAGGTTATTTAGTCGGAGGCAAGACCGGTACAGCGGAGAAAGTATCGGGTCAAAAATACAAAAAAAAGGCGCTGATCTCGTCTTTTGTCGCCGCGTTCCCAATAAACAAACCAAAATATGTAGTCCTCGCAATGTTAGACGAGGCCAAGGGCAATAAGGAAACATTTGGGTACGCAACTGGCGGCTGGGTAGCGGCACCGGCAGTCGGCAAGATCATACGACGTATTGCGCCAATTTTGGACCTATTTCCGCAGAGGAATGAAAATGATGCCCGTCGGGCACTTTCGATGAATATTACCGATAAATCCATTCAGGGGCGGCGGGTTGCAACTCATTGATCTCATCTCGGGAGATAAAATTAAGGTGACACTGACAGCCGATATTAGCGAATTAGATATAACCGGACTGACCGCCGACTCCCGCGACGTGCGGCCCGGGTTCCTGTTTGCAGCCTTGCCAGGTTTAACCGTCGATGGACGCAATTATATTAGTACCGCTATCGAAAAAGGTGCGGCCGCGGTTCTTGCTCCGGATGATACCGATCCGCCGGACGGCGCGGCCCTCATCAAAGCCGCGGACGCCCGTGCCACCCTCGCCCATATGGCTGCCGCTTTCTATCGCGGTCAGCCCGGAACAGTTGCTGCAGTGACCGGTACTAACGGCAAAACGTCAGTTGCGCATTTCACGAGTCAGATTTGGTCTAAAATTGGCAATTGTGCCGTGAGTATCGGAACACTGGGCCTGCAGAGTCACGACGGCACCATTATGCGGAATCTTACTACACCTGAACCCGTGTCCCTGCATGAGAACCTGGCAAAATTAGATCGAGACGGTGTTACACACGCAGTACTTGAGGCGTCCAGTCATGGCCTCGACCAACATCGGATAGACGGCATCCGCCTGACGGCAGCAGCATTTACAAACCTGACACGCGATCATCTGGATTATCACGGTACGGCTGAGAATTACTTCACCGCAAAGGCGCGCTTGTTTGCGGAACTACTCCCGAGTGACGGTGTTGCCGTGCTAAATGCAGACTCTCCTGATTCTGTCCTACTTTCGAAGCTATTCGGCGGTCGCACTCTTACCTACGGACGTGCTGGATCCGACTTCATCTTGCGCGACGCTGCCCACACGCCCCGAGGAACTTATGTCAAACTGACGATTATGGGACGTAATATCAACGTGGAACTCCCGCTAGCTGGCACATTTCAAATCCATAACGTCTTGTGCGCTGTGGGTCTCACTATAGGTTGCGGCGCCGACTGCGATACCGTCATTAATTGTTTAGATACACTGGAAAGTGTACCCGGTCGGATGCAACTTGCTGGCACGGTATCGGGTGGTAGCGTCTATATCGATTATGCTCATACGCCTGATGCATTGTTGAATGTCCTTACCGCTTTACGTCCCCATACAAAGGGACGGCTGATTTCCGTTGTCGGTTGCGGCGGGGACAGAGATC
>CETH01443757.1_pt1 | contig 16825 bp, 14 predicted proteins | sample 361461 | NCBI WGS metagenome assembly CETH01 (sample SAMEA2622695, study PRJEB7988) | marine metagenome | isolation source: saline water (ENVO:00002010), including
TTAGTATTTCATGATGATCAGTACCTAAGAAATTAGATACTTTTTTTGCATGCATTGACTCATCATATGCTGCATCATCAAAACCAATAGTGAATGTTTTAATCTTTTTTGTTGAATTTTTTTGCATATAGTATGTAACTAAAGACGAATCTATACCTCCTGATAAAAAAGAACCTATAGGAACATCTGAGATCATTTGATTTTTTACAGTTTCTTCAATTTGAAATTCTGTTTTTTCTATAGTTTCATCATAGCTTAAATTTAAATCATTTTTTTTAAGAGACCAATATTCTCTAATTGCATAATTTTTATTTTTAAGAGAAATGTCGAGTATGTGTCCTGCAGGAAGTTTGTAAATATTTTTATAAATTGATTTTGGTGTGGGTATAAAATTTAATGCAAAAAACAACTCTAGTGACTCGTTATCTATTTCTGCTTTAAAATGAGGATTCTTTAAAAAAGATTTAACATCTGATCCAAAAAAAAATATATTATTATTAAAGCCATAATACAGAGGTTTTTCTCCTATTCTATCCCTTATCAAAGATAAATTATCTAATTTATTATCCCAAACAGCCATGGAAAACATTCCAGTACATTGCTTAATAGTTTCTTCAATTCCAAATATCTCAAATCCACTTAAAATTGTTTCAGTATCACTATTACCTCTCCAAGAATGAGAAAAATTAGAATGATTTTCGATAATTTTTCTTAAATATATGTGATTATAAATTTCTCCATTATACGCAATAATATATCTTCCGGAATGACTATGCATAGGCTGGTGTCCAGCATTAGAAGTATCAAGAATAGATAATCTTCTATGAGCAATTGAAATTTTTTTATTTAAATTGATGTACTCACCTGAGTCATCTGGTCCTCTATTTTTTATAGTTTCAGACATTAATTTTAAATGCTCTATGTTGAAATTATTATTCAAAAACATCCCTACATAACCACACATTATTAATCTCTTTCCATACAAGAATGAACAAAATTACTAAAATTACATTTATCTAATATTTTTGACCATTCTAAATCTTTTACATTTGTTTTATTAAAACTAAAATTATCAAATTGTTTTTTATCGTTTAAATTTTCTAACCATAAAAAATTAGAATTTCTTTCAAAAGAAAATTTTTTTGACCAATAATATTGACTTGAAACAACTCCAATATTAGATGCGCAATACTCAAGAGTTTTGGTACTAGTTTGAAATTTATAAGGAGAGATATTTGGCATATAGTTAAGTCCTGCCCTAGCTTGCTTATATAAATCTGGTAAATATTTTCTATCTACATATCCAGCAATATCTATTTCACTATAAATATCAAATAATTTAGAAATTTCTTTTGAAATTTTGCCTATTAATAAGATTTTAAAATTTAATCTTAAAAGTTTTATTATACATTCAACTAATCCAGTTCTATTACTAATACTACCAGAATACACTAGATCATATTGAAATTTTTTTGCATCATTAGGATTAATAAAGAATTCTTTATCGCAACCCATTTCTCTATATATATAGGGTAAGTTATCCTTAAAATTAAAAGCTTTAAAAGTTTTATGATTCAGGAATATTCTACCTGATGGTTTAAAATTTAATTTTTTTTTTAAAAAATTTTTTACATTTACAAATGGAGGCACTGAAGAGCTAGAATATTCATGAATATATCGAAAATTTTTGCTTTTATATGGTTTGGTTCTCAAGCCCATAAAATCAATAATTAAATCAGTATTATGATCAAGAGATTTAAATTCTGTAATATCAACTTTATATCCTAAATTATTTAGATATTGTTGGTATGCATATGCTTCCGGTAAATATGATTTAGTATTTTTAATAATGCTTATCTTCATCTTTTATTAAAAACTTGAATGTTCATTCTTCTTATCATTGTAAGAAAAAACCATAATTTAAATCTATATTTTACATAAAAACCTGAAGTTTGAATATCAATATAATATTTATAAGCATCTAAATATTTTTTGATTTCTATTGCAGTATGTGGAAAAACGGGCGTAGGTGTATAACAAACTGAATCAGTAGAAATCCAAAGATTTATTAAATTTTTTTTTAAATGGAAGGAATGAATTAAGTCTTCACAATATGCCTTACCTTTGAAAGGAAAATAATTATCAAGAATCAAATCTTCTTTAAAATAAATAGCGCATCCACCCGGTATCCATTCACTTTGATAAAGTCTTTCATTAATAAAATTTGGATCAACACCATAATTTGAACCAACCTTTGAAATAGTTCCCATTCTTTTCTTCCCAAATTTAGCACCACATATAATATAAGTAATTAATCTTTTAATTGAACTTACAAAATCAGTTCTAAATTTGTGAATACATTCTCGGGTATTTACATCTATATAAACAGGTCCTATAGAATTTTTAGGTCCGATTTTAATTAAATCATAATATAATGAGGCCGTATCTTCTGATGAAATATAACAATCAGAATCTAATTGCAGTATTATATTATTTTTGGCTTTTTTAAATCCAAAAATTCTTTGTTTAACCTGACCTTTAAAATTTGTAAAAATATACTTAATATTTTCATGATTTTGATGATGTGGTTGAGAGTATTCTTCTGGAATAATTACTAAAATTTCATCTATTTGATATTTAGATGATTTGAAAGCATTAAATACTTTTTCTAAAGTTGGTTCACCAATAGATGGAATTACAATTGATACAGGCAAATTTATTTTATTTTGTTCAGTCAATTGAGCTCCTTAAAAAAAATTCATAAAATAAATTTTCATCAAAATCATTATAATAGTTTTCACAATAATCATATATGTCTTCTATTTTATCTATGTTTTCTATATATTTATTAGTATTTATATATGAAATTAAATCTTTTTCATTTTTAAAATTATCAACTAAATCATTAATTTCAAATAGTGGATCATAATTACTTAACTCGCTTTCATAATACAATGGATATAAATTAAATTTAAAAATATCTAATATGATTGAAGAACCTCGATAAATCATTATATCTGAATTAATCAAATCTGAGCTATCCATTTTAGAAATTTTGATATTGCTAAATTTCTTAAATTTATCTTTAAGAAACTTTATCATATTATAATGGATAGGATGAGGACGAAAAATAAAATTAATATTTTTCAATCTTGAGGATATATTCACAACTAAGTTCATGAAATCATTTAATTCTTCATCGATACCCTCTGGAACTAAAAGAATTGTTAAATTTTTCTTTTTAAATAAATCAAGTTTTAAATTTGATTTTTTTTTATCTAATTTTTTCTTTATTTGTCCTAATAAAATTATTTGTGTATTAGTTAAATCAGTATTCTCTTGTATAAATAACTTTGTTTTATTGCTCTTTGTAAATATAATATCTGGATTATAATTATCTTTTAATTTTCTAATTGATGAATATTGAAATTTTGTATGATTTATTTGATGATAACCACAACATATAATCTTTTTATTAATATTTTTTGCAATATTTATAAATAATCTTTCAAATGCATGACCTTCATAGGTTAACAATAGATATTTTGGATTCCAAATCTTCAAAATTTTTCTTAATTGTTGAGAATATACGATATTCCATAAAACTTTTGGTTCAAAAGCCTCTATAGATGAATATAGATAAATTTTTCTTTCAATATCATTTTTTTTTAATGATAATTTAAATAATCTATATGATTCTTTTAATATATTAAAAATAATATTAGTAAAATTTATAATATTAGTTTTTTTTATAAAAATTTTTGTATTATGATATGAACTGTTTTTTTTAAATAATTGATAAATTTTATTATTATTAAATTTAGAATAATTAAAATAAATTTTTTTAATTTTTAAATTTAAAGATTTTGATGCTACATCTATATCCGAAAAATAAAAATCTTTATCAGCATTATAAAACTTTGGATCTAAAAAATGCGATATTATAAGAATATCATTATTTGAAATTTCTAAATTATTTTTTTTCAATCCAAAATTAAAGAAATTTAATAAAAAATTAATAAATAATTTTGATAAATTATAAAATAATTTATTGAAAAGCTTTATATAAAAAAAAAAATTATTATCTAAATATAAATTACTGTATTTTTTTAAAAAAATAGAATGTGCTTTTGGAATATGTAACCAGGATATTGCTAGAGTATAAAAATTAGAATTTTTAGAATTTAAAATATCATCAAGAATATTATTTAATTCTTTATATTTATTTTTATCAAATTTCATAATTTATTAAGTTATTTAATTAAATCATTTTTTAATAAAATCTTAAAAATATTTTTAATCTTATTAACGTTAATTCCTAGTTGATTAGAAATACTATATTCATTATTTTTTGAATCACAGTATGTTAAAACATCTAATAAAATTTGAATTTTAATATTATTATTTTTTTTACTAATTGTGGGGTATAGATTTCTTTTAGATAAAAAAGGCTCACAAATGGTAGTTGACTGAGGATAGAAACTATTTTCAAAATTATTAATTAATTGAGTCATTATATTAAATGATTGATTTAATCCCTTTTTTGTTACAACTTTAAAATTATCATCACTTGTATGATACTCAGGATAATTTCCAAATTTGCTTTTGCAAAAAACACATACTGGTAAATCAACTGAGGGCCAACAATATTGTCTTTCATCTGAACCTCTGTCAAGAAAGTTATATTTAATATAATTTTTTTTATCTTTTAATAAATATTCTAATGAGTGATCAGATAAAGTATTTCCATTTCTTGATGAAACAATTGAATATTCTCTTTCATCTCCTACACATGACAAAACATATCCAGCAAACATATTTTTTTTTAATTTTGATAAATTTCTATTAATATATGTAATTGCACCTATAGTTTCTGGCAAAAAAACAAATCTATAGGAAAATTTTCTTTTTTTGATTTTTTTAATATAATTTATCAAAGCATTTGCTAACACAGGTCCTGATAATTCATTATTAGCCATAGAAGGATGGCATATATAAGTAGAAAAAAAAATTTCTTTCTTTGAGTCGCCTCTTAAATAAAATTCTCCAATATTTAATTTTCCTTTAAAGTGAGTTGAGTTTATATAAGCTCTATAATCACCTTCAGGTAATTTTTTTAAATCATTATGAGGCATACAAAAGCCCCAATTTTTTTCATAATAACTTGTCACATAAGGTATTGCATTTGGTCTTTCTTTATCAGTATGTATAAAGGGTAAAATTTTTTTCTTAGAGAGTACTTTGTCTACTGATACTGAATAATTTACAATATTCAAATTATTTTTTTTAAATTCACAAAATTTTTTTCCTGATTCATGTTCTAAAAAACCATCCATAATATTCCATTCATTTGGAAGAATCCAATCGTAAACTTTTTTACCGGATTTTATGTTTAAAGTTTTAATATCCGGATTAATCTTTTTAAGATAATTTAATGTTTGCCTTACTCCTTTACCAGTAATTGATCTATTTATAGAAAAAAGATCTTTTGCCCAATCTATCATTTTATCATTTTTTTTCATGAAATTTATTTTAGTCTTAAAATTATATTCCACATTGCAGAATTATCATTGAAATTTATTTTATCAATTTTTTGTTCATGAATTGCTTCTAATATTTCAAAATCTTTATAAATTCTTTTTAATTCTAAAAAATTAAAAAAAGATGCTTTTATTCCAGATTTGACATTCATTTCATCTTTAAATACTTTTAAAGTTTGAGATTTATTTTTACTATTAAGATATTCTGAATGTTTTTTACTAAAAATTGAAGATAAAAAATAACCACCAGGTTTTAATACTCTTTTTACCTCTGTTAATGTTTGTTTAATGCTCTTAATATCATTATGCGTTATAGAACCTCTATCTAAACAAAGATCAAAATAATTATCTTTAAAAGGAATATTTATAAAATCAGCTGATATTAATTTATAACTTTTGTTATTTTTTAAAAATTTTTTTGCCAATATATTGGCACTTTTTGAACCTTCAATTCCTATGATTTTATGAAAACCAAATTCTTTTAAAAATTTTAAATTATTTCCAGTTCCTGAACCAAGTTCTATTGCATTTAATTTTCTATTTTCTTTAATTTTAGAAATAAACAATGCATTCACAGAACTCACTACCCAATCAAAAGGATATTTATTTATTTGTCTGCTTTTTTTATAAATTTTACTATTCCAATTAGTATCAAACATTAAATTAATTAAATTTTAAACAATTTTTTATCTCAAGACTATAATATGGTAAAATATTTCCACCTAAACCAATCTTATAAAATCCTCTTTTAGGACTATTTATTCCTTCAAGGTCTATTGTTTTAATACCATTATTCTTCAATAATTTAAATGCCTTAATTAAAAGATAAATACCATTAAAATTATTATTATCAACTTGACTATTTCTACCTGAAAACATAAATGTTGAAAAATTGCCTATAAGACTAAACACTGCCATATTAGTAATTAAATTGTTTTGATCTTTTACATAATACATTTTAATTAAATTTTTTTTATTTAATTTTATTAAAACGCTAAATATTTCAGCATAATATTTTTTATCAAATTTTAATTTCTGTAATTTAAAAGTATCTTCAAGTAATTTAAGAAAAACTTTTTTGGAAAGATTTTCTTCAATTTGTATTTTATTCTTTAAAGAATAGCGGTATTGTTGCCTAAGAGTATTTGAAAAGTTTTGAAACATTGTAGATTTTTCAAATTCCTTATTATCAATATTATTAAGATTTAATAATGAAGTATAATTAATATTAAATAAAAATTTTTTTTTATATTTTGGAAAACCAAACCAAACAAAAGGCCTAATGTCTTGAGAATGAAAATCTAAAGTAAAATTAATATTATTATAATTTTCTGTTAAGTAAGAAGTTAAAAATTCTATAATTTCATATTTTTCAAAATTTTTTTTTGCTTCACTGCTATTATTGATATTTCTAAATATAATTGGTGTATAAATTAATCTATCTAATTCAATAATATTTGAAATATTATTTTTTTTTTCTATCTTTAAAGCAATTAAAGCAACAACTTGTTTATTTTTACGTATAATAAATTTATTAATATTTTTTTCTAAATTTAAATAGTCTGTATACATAAATATAGATTTATTTTGAGAATCTAATAAAAATGAATTCCAATCTTTATTGTTTAAATTTTTTATTATAGAAAATTTTGACTTAGATATCATTTTATTATTTTTTTTATCCATTCTTCTAAATCATTTATTTGATTAATCATTTCAATATCCTCTGCTCCTGGGTCATTTTTATGAATTATTTGACTTGTATCATAATATATTGAAGGAATATTCATATAATTAGCTATTTTTGCTGTAGAAGTAAAAGGATAACTAATTACACCCATAGAATTGCTAATAATTTGTTGTACTGAGAATTCTTCATCAATAATTTTAAGACTTTTATTATTTTTAATTAAATTATTTATATAATTGTTATAACCTGTGTCTCTGAACAATGTAGATATTTTTCTTTTTTGTTTTACTATAATATGTATTTTATGTTTTTTAGATAAAATTGAAATATCATCTAAGAACTTCTTGCAAGAGGATGGTATACAATAATCCACTTCATTCATATTTGTAGTTTTGTATAAAAATTTTCTTTTTGGTTGAATGGGGAATACAACAATATATTTATGATCATAACTAAATTTTAAGAATGGATTAACACTAAAGGGTATATAGCCAACAACACAAATATCTTTATCTTTGCCAACTTGATGTATTAATTTATTTTTATGATTTAAATCCCATACTAAATATTTAGACCAAGACATTTTATCCAAACCATAAAAATACTTTTGTTTAGAATAAATATTTTGAATTTTTTCATTATTAACAGAATAATAATAGAAAATAATATCAGCGCCTTTTTTTTCAGCTATATATGTCCAAATGGGCCTATATCGCATTTGAGAATTATTAAATAAATAAACTTTACCAATGTTAGATTTCTCAGTTGATATAAAAATTTTAGATTTTATAATTTCATTTAAAAGAATGAAGGGAATCCATTTTAAAAAAAGAAGATTTATCAAGGTAACAATTATAAGTTTGATATATTCTATAAAAAATAAAGTTAATTTATAAAATGATTGTATTGGTGGCAAAACACTTTTAACATAAAAAACATTTTTATTTTTTGTATCATGATCAATAGAATCATGACAAATATTTTCAAAATCATATTTTTTTTTATATTTTATATAAAACCAACTTATAATATTTAAGTTTTTAGATTTTAAATTTAAATATGTGCATCCCTTGTCAATACTAGAAAAATAAATAAAATTTTTAGGACTATAGTTAGCCTTAAATAAATTTTTAATAAATAATAATGAGTATCTAAGTGGAAATTTTATAGAATATGCAATCAATAAAAAAGATAATAAATACCATGCAATAATAGAAAATAAATAATTAAATTTTAGATTATTTGCGCTGCCAAGTTTTAAACAAAATAAAGGCAAGGGGTAAATAATTCTATAATTTATTCCAATAAAGAATAAAATAGCTTTGTTAAAATACCTATTAGATATAATATTAGTTAAATATTGACTAATGATAATATTTTCATAATTATCTAAATCTCTAAAAAAAATATTTGAAAAAAAAATATTATTTACTATTTTATAGTTAGAAATATCTTCTTTTAAATAAATAATCGCATTATGATTATTAGATTTATAAAGTTTGTTGCTCCCTCTTAATATTCTTCTTGCAAAAAATCTTTTTACTTTTTTCACTTTGTTTATTTTATTGAAAATTCTTTTAATTTATTAACATTAATATGTGATGAAAATCCTTTTTTGAAAAAAATTATATTTTTTAATTTTTTATTTTTTTCAAAATCTAATTCTTTTTTATTAAATTCTCCTAATCTATAAAATTTAATACTTCTTCTTTTCATTTCATTAATAGCATGAAATTGAATGCAATGCCCTATTGGCAGATTATAGTAATTTTTCTTATAAAGCCCTATCGAATAGGAAGACTCATGAAATGAATGTGTAAAAAAAGCAGCGCCAATCATTTTTTGATCAAGATTATATGATGCCACTATAAATGCTCTATTATTAATCAATAGTTTTTTTTGAATCTCCCACGTATCATTTGATCTAGTTTTTTTACCAGATATCTCGTAATGAAAGTTTTGGAATTTTTCCCAAAATTTTTCATCATATTTAGAATAAATTTTAATATTGAAAATTTTATTACCTTGATTAATTAAAGATTTATAACTTTTTCTAAATGATTTTTTTATAATATCTATATTAGGTTGTAAATCTAAGTATATAAAAGATAAATCTTCATTGGAAATAATATTCTTTTGATAATTAATTAAAAATTGATCATTAGAATCTTTGTAATATAGAATCTTTATCTTGTTTAATCCATATTTATTGAAAATATCTATTATTTTATTCTCAAAAAAACTATTAAGTTCTTCAATAAAATTTTTATCTAAATTCAATATATATAGTGGAGGTAATATATAATCTTCTAATAAGATTATTTCATTTGTTTTATTATAATCTTTTTTTTTTAAAATTGGCAAAATAGCTATAGGCTTATCATTAAGTAATAATATAATAGATAAATCATTACATGTATAATTTTGATTAAAAAAAGATATTTGATAATCAATAAAATAATTAGTATATTCTATATATGAATGGTTCGATTTTTTTAAAACCTCATCCCATATTTTAAAATTATTTATTCTATTAATAAATTTTAGATCATCTTTTTTTAATTTTGAAATTGGCATATAATTAAATTAATAAAATAAAAATCCCAAATTTAGTATACATTTTTATTTATATCTTATATTTAATTATACAAATGATAAATAAAAATTCTAAGATAATCATGATAACTGGTATGGCACGAAGTGGAACTACTTTATTATCTAATTTGCTTGATTCTAACTCTAAAATAGTTTGCTATCCCGATTTATTTAATGAATTTTTTAAAGGTTATATAAGATTTTTATATTATAAAATAGAAAACAAAAAAATTGATTGTGACTTGCCAATAGATAATTTCTTTTTTTTAGAAAATTATAAGATTTTTAAATATTTAGATAATGCCAATCTGAGACATAAAATTCCTAGTTTCATAAGAAAACAAATTATACAACGTTCAATTATAAGAGATGCTCAATATAACAAAGAAATAAAGGAAGTATTTAAAAATAGTAAATCAAAATATTTTGATACTATGTTCTTAGAAGTATTACAAAAATTAAGTAAAAAAGATAAAATCATAGCTTTTAAAACCGCTTGGTGTGAACAACTGATTGAGCCCTTAAATAATAGTTTTAAAAATATGATGTTTATTAATGTTATTAGAGATCCAAGAGCTGTTATAGCTTCTAATTTCTCTTATTCTACAAATCATAGATATCCAATATTATTTAATATTAGAGACTGGAGAAAAAGTATTTATTATTCATGGAGAGTAAATAATAAATTTAAATCAAAAAAATACTTTCAAATTATCAAATATGAAGATTTAATTAAAAATACAAATAAAACTTTACTTAATTTATTTAATAATTTTAATTTGAAAGTATTTGATTTGAAGGATATTAAAAAATTGAAATCTAATTCTAGTTATAAAGAAAATAAAAATGATAATAAAATTTTTGATCACTCTATAGATAAATGGAAATCAGTTTTGCCAAAAGAAGTAATAATTGAAATAGAAAAATATTGTTTTAATGAATTAAAAAAATTATCTTATAAAACATATATAAATAATAATAAAAAAATCGAATTTGATAATAGTTTTAAATATTTTAAATTCAAAAATTTATCTAAATGGTGCAAAAAAATACTTATAAATGAAAAGATATATTTTGATTGCTGGTTAAGATATAACTTTCATTTAGAAAATATAAGAACTTTAATTAATAAAAAGAGTGATAAAAATTTAATAGAAATTTTTTTTTATGAAAAAAAGTATTTAGATTGGCTTCTAAAGTAAATTAAAATACTGATTAACTGCATTTATAATATAATCAATTTTATTATCTCTTGAATAAATATGCCAACCACCATGTATAATATTTTTAGTTTTATATTCTTTACTAAATAAATCAAATTTTTCAAAATCAGAATTAGTAAATAATATATGTTTTTTTTGATTAATATAATTAAAATTATTTTTTAATTGAATTTTAGAATTATATTTAGAAATAATTTTTTTTGCAAAAGCATATTCAAATTCTAAATCATTATTTCTATTTTTATTTAAAATTTCAATAGAAATCTTGGGTATTTTATTTAATTTATAAAAATATAATCTAGTTATATTTGAATACTTAGAGTAAACTTGTATATAAAAAGGATTATTAAAAATCTCATTATCCTCTTCAAAATCTGAAACTATTGTTTGGCTATTGATAAATGGATTGTCAAGCTTTCCCAATCCTAACGAATAAATTAAGGGAACTGGATTACAGCACCATACTAATAAATCATAATTTATGATTTTATTTTTTTGTAAAAATTCAATTTTTTTAAAAGCTTTGTCATTAGAAGTAATTTTACAATTTATAGATGTATTAAAATATAATTTTATATTCTTTTTAGAAAGATAGGTTTTTATTTTTTCAAAAAAAATATTATATCCATTTTTTGGAATATATCCATGTATCTTGTCATTGTTTAGATAGCTTCTAGGTAAACCAAATATTTCATCATAATGTGAATTATCTTTTTTTAATTTTAAAGTTTCTTTTATATTATTTTTAAAATAAACTTTTTCTATTTGCATAGGATCTGTAGAGCTAAAATGCAATGTATTAATGTTAGAATTATATTTTTCAGCAAAATTTATCAATCTGCTTGAAGTGAAATCATCATATACTTTTAATCTCTGTTGGACGTTTGAGTATGATTTTTTATAAAATGAATCCTTTCTAACCAATTCTTTTTTAGATATTGGCATGGCATAATTTTCTTCCATTATCTCATCATCAAATATATCGGAATAAGAAGCATATTTGTGTTCAAAAAAATGTAATTCATTTATCAATTCTTCATCTAAATATTTAAGCCACTTAGCTTCAGAATTTAAATACTGGCAACCATTAAAATATGATCTTTCATTAAACTTTAAATCTCTTAAAACACCTCCGATATCATCTTTTAATTCATAAATTGAAACATTGTATCCCTTTTTTTTTAAATAAAGAGCAGTGATAATACCAGTAATGCCTGATCCAACAATAATGGCATTTCTTTTGTTCATTTTAAATGAATTTTTTTTAATGGAGTTCCTTTTGCTAAATTTTTGCTAAATTTTTTACCTAAAATTTTAAAATAGTACTTTGGATCCATACCTGTAGCAGGTCTAATAACCCGTAAATTTGATGAGTTTGCTTCTTCATTTTTTTTAACATTTTTTGAAATAAAAATTGACCTTCGATATTTTAAGGATTTTTTTTCTAAATTCGTAGGTCCATATTTAATTTTACCTAAACTTTCCCAAACATCTATAGATTGGTCCTTAAGTACTTTAAACTCTTTAGGCTCCAAAGAAAAAGCACTATCTACTGCTTTATCTTTTCTATTTAAGGTTAAGTGTTTTTCTATAATAGTGGCACCATATGCTATGGATGCTAAAGCTACTCCAGTTCCAATTGTGTGATCAGATAAACCTACTTCACAATTATATTTTTTTTTCATATCTATAATTGTTTTTAAATTGATATTTTTAGGTGATGCAGGATATGTACTTGTGCATTTTAATAAAGCTAAATTATCCATTTTTGGAAACATTTTAACTACCTGATTTAATTCTTTTAAATTAATTAAACCTGTCGATAATATTGTAGGTTTATTAGTTGAAATTACTTTTTTTATAAGAGGAATATGATTATTTTCAAAAGAAGCAATTTTGAAAGCTGGAGCCTTAAGATCATATAAAAAATCAACTGCCGATTCATCAAAAGGTGAACTAAAACATATTAAATTATAGGATTTAGCTTTTTTAAAAATTTTTTCATGCCATTCATATGGAGTAGAAGCTTTTTTATATAAATTATAAAGGTACTGATTTTTCCATAGAGATTCTTTATCAAGTATTTTAAAATTATTGTTTTTTATATTCATAGTTATCGAGTCTGCCGTAAAAGTTTGTATTTTAATAGCATCTACTCCAGCCCAAGAGGCAGCTTCAATTAGTTTATATGCTTGTTCTAGATTATTATTGTGATTACCTGATAATTCAGCAACAATAAATGGTTTTTGATTTAGCCCAATTTTTCTATTCCCAATAATCATAAAAAATTTATTAATTCATTTCTTCCTGATCTTATAATATTCAATGAATTAGGACCTTCATTAAATAATAAATCAATAATAGATAAATTTTCTTCAAAGCAACCAAAACATTGCGAATAAAGTGGGGTTTTAAAATTTTGAAGAAAAATTTTTATATTATTTTTTTTAAATTTATCAATATCATTAAGTAAATAATCCCTAGCTCCATATGGGGAAACATAATTATCAATTTTAAAAAATTTACAAATTTCAATAATATAATTAGTCTTATTTAATAAAAATGGTAAGTTACTAGAAAAATATATTTTTTTATTGATACCTAAAATTTTATTGAAAAAAATAATAAGATTAAGATTTACATCTATTAATTTCTTACTATCCGAAATTTTATCAAATAATATCATCAATTCTTTTATCAATTTTTCATAATGTTTAGTTTTGTTATAATTAGTCTCAATAGTTTTAATTATTTTTTTTAAATCATATTTAAAATTTGTTAATTTTACATCATTAATTTTTTCTTTATTAGAATTTTTTTTTACTGATAAAGTAATAAACTCTGAGCCTTTTGATGTTTTTATTCTATTTCTCTGCTGCCATGATTGTTTACTAAACTGCACATCGTCTAATAAAACAAATACATCTGTATTATCAAGCAATTCAAACCATCCCAACCAAGGCATAAAAGTAGGTTGATTAATAGAAATTTTTTTCAAGATATTATTTAGTTAATTTTTTGGAAATATTTAAAAGTTTTTCATCCATACTTAAAATTTCTGAAAGAATTTTTGCTGACTCTTCAGGAGAATGTTTAAAAGCTACTCTTAAGATATCCATCCAATTTTTATTATTCTTAGTTCTTATAGCTTCAATTTGATCAATAATTTTTAAATAATCTTTTTTTTTCTTCATATCTTTATCTTTCTCAATTTAATCTTTTAAAAGTATTATGACTTATTGGTCCTTCTAAAAATTTCTCAATGTTTTCTTTCTTTTCTATAAATTCATTAATTCTTTTAAATATCTTGTCCAAATTATGTATATAGTTTTCAATTATATCATCTGAGTGATCTATACACGTATATACAGCATTAGATGCTAAAAAGTTATTTTTTAACATTTCTTGTGTTATATAAGTTTTGTACTTTGGCCAATCTTTATAATCTAATTTATAATTTATAAAAGCTGGCAAGCCCCCAGTAATTATTTTCAAATTATTTTTTTCAGCAATTTTAATCCATTTTTGTTCAATCTTTTTTCCAATATTTGTAATTATTTCCCACGATTTTAATTTTTCCATTACTTCTAAAGTTTTTAAAGCAGCTGTAGGTCCAATTCTTTCAGTCCAAAAAGTGCTACTTATAAAGGTTTCTTGTGCTGATCTCATAATTTCCTGTTTACCTATTACTGCAGTAATAGCATAACCATTGCCAAGTGCTTTCCCAAACATTGCAAGATCTGGTTGGATATCAAATTTTAAATGAAGGCCACCAAAAGTTTCTCTAAACCCAGATGAGCATTCATCAAAAATTAAAACTATACCTTTGCTTGAAGTAATTTCTCTTATTTCTTTTAAAAAGTTATCTTCAGGTCCTAAATTTCTTGAAACTTCCATTTTTACAATTCCCAAATCTTGATTTTCAGAAACAATTTTTTTAAATCCTTCTAAGTCATTATATTTAAAAGGTATTGTAGTACCTTCTAAGTTTTTTGGAACTCCTAAAGAACTTAAACCTGGTAATAAATGATCATTGAGGTTTGAGGTGCTTGAAATATTTGTAGACAAATACCAATCATGCCATCCATGATAACCACAAATAGCAACCTTGTCTTTTTTAGTTGCAGCCCTGGCAATTCTTATAGCTATAGCATTAGCCTCACCCCCTGATCTAGCAAACCTAACCATATTTGCCCATGGATGCATTTTTATTAATTTTTCAGCTAAGTATACTTCTTCTGGACAATTTAAAGTTGACATATTTCCTTTAGAAATAGTTTCTTTAACTACTTCATCAATTTCATCATATCCATATCCTAGTATATTAGTACCAACTCCCATAATTGACATATCAAAATATTCTTTATTATCCATATCCCATACCTTACAACCCTTAGCCTTTGTAAAATAAGAAGGCCACTTTTCTGGTAAAAACATTTCAGGTCGCTTAGATAAAAGCATAGTTCCTCCAGGAATAACTTTTTTTGCTCTTTGGTATAATTTTTGTCCAGAACTCATATTAGCGCCCTCATTCCTTATTTCTGAAGAGTTTAACATAATAATTTCTGGATTTTTATCTAAATAATCAATAATTTTTTTCCAAGACATATTAATATCTGGGTAAAAAGAATTAACAATATTTTCTATAAGTAGAAAGTCTGAATGAGTATCTAAAGTAAGTCTATATTTAGAGAGGTCATCTACATTTTTATAATATTTTTTTTTAAAAAAATCATTATTTATTATATATGGTGTAACATGTTCTCTATCATATGCTTTAGTTGATTCATTATGGGCAATTTGAAGTGATTTAAATGAAAAAACCTCAACATCCAAGCCATCAGGAAAAGTAGGGGGAGTAGTATCCGAAACATAATCAGAATCAGTTGATAAATATAATTGAATCATATTATCTAAAATATTAGGATCAATTAATGGACAATCTCCAGTAATTCTTACTATAGTATTTGTTTTAAATAGCTTAGCAGTTTTATAAATTCTGTCTAAAACATCTTTTTCACTCCCTCTAAAAACTTTGTATCCTAATTCTTTAATCTTTTTTGCTAAAAAATCATCTGAATTATTATTTGTCGTAGAAATTATAATTTCATCAACCTTTCTTGAATTAGAAAGTCTTTTAAGAAGAATTTCTATAATTGTTTGATTTTTTATTTTCATTAAAGCTTTGTTAGGAAGCCTTATAGAATTAGATCTAATTTGAACAATAGCATGAATTGTCATAATAATTTCCAATGATTAGGGTTTAATATAGTTTCATCAAAATTATCAAAATCTAAATCATAATTAATATTTTCTTTTAGATTTTTTTTAATCTCAACAAAAGATCTGTATTGATCATAATTACTAAATCCAACAACAACATTTGTAAGGTTTTTATTTGTAAAAATAAAGTTAATGATTGCTTCAGCAGAATTGATTTTATTTTCTAATAAAAATTTTTCATATTTAATCCAAATATCTTTCCATTTTAAAAACTCTTTAGGTAATTTATCAGCATTTAGATATAATAATCCTTGCAAACTTATTGATCTAGCTTGAAATACAATATTTAGTTTTTTTAATGTAAATAACAATCCCGTTTTTTCCATTCTTCTATCGAGTATACTATATGGACCTTGAACGATATCAGGGTGAAAAATATTGATTAGTTTTTTTGCTTCTAAAGGTGAATAAATAGAATATCCTATATTTTTTATTATTCCATTATCTTTTAACTTTAATAAACTGTTGTAAATTTCTGCTCCTTTTGGTTCTAA
>CETH01045216.1_pt1 | contig 16822 bp, 19 predicted proteins | sample 361461 | NCBI WGS metagenome assembly CETH01 (sample SAMEA2622695, study PRJEB7988) | marine metagenome | isolation source: saline water (ENVO:00002010), including
CATAAATATTTAATCTATATTTAAAAATTAAATACTCTACACCAATATTCCCTGTAGTTTTATTTGACTCTGGTATTAAAGATCTAACTGAACTGTCATTGCTAGATTTTTCAAAGCATTCATCAAAAGTTTTACATGGTATTGTTTCGCATTCTGGATACATTTTTCTTGCACAGCTCTCGCTATAGCTTCCTGCAACACCTTGATAAGCAATTTTCATAATTTAATTTTTATATTCCATAATTTTTTTTAATTCCAGATAATCTTCATGAGTATCAACACCAATTGGTTTTGTTTTAGCTAATCCAACATCTATTTCTATATTATTCTCAATTAATCTTAATTGCTCTAGTTTTTGTGATTTTTCATTAGATGTTTGTTTTAATTCAACAAATTTTTTCAAATAAGGTACATTAAAAATATAAATTCCTATATGATGGTAAATATTTTCTTTAATTGTGCCAATTTCTCTTGCAAAAGATATGGCTGTCGACAAGTTATCTTCTTTAAGTTTTTCTTCTGTTCTTACCTTTACAACATTATGTTTTAGCAAAACTTTTTCATCCTCTATTTCACAGGCTAATGTTGAAACTTTGGATTTTTTTTCTATTGTTTTTTTCAGGAGATTTTTTAAATCATCTATATTAATTATAGGTTCGTCACCTTGTAAATTTACTACATATTCAATATTTTTATTTTCTAATTTTTGGAAAGCCTCAAAGATTCTATCTGTTCCTGTCTTATGATCGTTCTTAGTTAAAATACATTTACCTCCATATTTAATCACTTCATCAAATATTTCTTTATCACCAGTTGCAACATAGCTTTGACTCTCTAAAAAAGAATTTGCGATTTTATATACATGGTTAATAATTGAAAGGTTGTTAATTTTTAACAATGGTTTGTTTGGAAGCCTTGTTGCAGCTAATCTAGATGGAATTAAAACTACTGTATTGTTCATAATATTAAGTATTATGCGTCTTTCAGACGCAATAATTAAAATTAAATTTAGTATTTTTTCTGTTTAACATGTTATACGAGGATGATAATTAAAAAATCATGGATTCATTCGAAATTAATAAAATTATAGCTGCAATTTTAGTTATTTTTGTAGTTATATTTGGAATTACTAAAATTTCAGATGTAATCTATTATGTAGAGAAGCCAAGTCAATCTGCTTACAAAGTAGAATTTGCTGAAACTGATAATGCAAATTCATCTTCATCTGTCCAAGCTGTTGATATAGCTGCATTGTTATCTATGGGAAGCGTCGAGCATGGTCAGAAAGTTTTTAAAAAATGTAGTGCATGTCATTCTATCAAAAAAGGTGGAAGAAATAATATAGGCCCTGCTCTTTACAATGTCCTAGGTAGAAATATGGGTGCGTTAGAAGATTATAAATATTCTAAAGCTTTATTAGCATTTGGAAAAGAATGGACTTTTGATGAAATGAATAGTTTTTTGATTAAGCCTGCTACTTATATCAAAGGTACTAAGATGGCTTTTGCAGGTTTAAAAAAGGAAGAAGATAGAGCATCAGTAATTCTTTACATGAATTCAAATGCGGATAGCCCTCTAGAATTACCTTAATTTACCAAAACAATACAATAATATACTTTTCTGAACATACACTCTATTTAAAGCTTGCTGCCATACTTTAGATTGTTTCCCAAGAAAAACATTATCAGTTACTTCACTCCCCCTTGGAAGACAATGTAAAAATATTGCATCTTTCTTTGCAAAACTCATAGTTTTAATATCAACTTTAAAATTTTTAAATGATTTTAATTTCTTTTTCTTATTTACTCTATCATTCAATGAAATGATCTTGTCTGTCATAACAACATCACAATTTTTTACCGCTAATTCTTTTTTATTAAATATTTTTACTTTTCCTCTCTCCTTTTTAATCCATGAGATAAGTGCTTTATTTGGTTGATAATTTTTAGGACAAGCTATATTTAAAGAAATTGAAAATTTTACACACGCCTCAATCAGGCTATTTATCATATTGTTATTAGCGTCTCCTATCCAACATATATTCAATTTTGAAACACTTTTTTTTTTGATTTCCTGAATTGTAAAAATATCTGATAAAACTTGAGTAGGGTGCGATGAAGGACTTAATCCATTTATAATAGGTATTTTGGAATATTTTTTGAATTCATTTAATTTTTTATCAGAATCAGTTCTTAACATAAAAGCATTGCCATATGTTGATAAGATTTTTGATGTATCTTCAATACTTTCCCCTCCAACTCCTAGATGTAATTCCTCTGGTCTTAAGGTTAATGATCCTCCTCCTAATTGTTTAATTGCTAAATAAAAACTAAGTCTTGTTCTTAAACTAGATTTTTCAAACATCTGCAATAAAATTTTTCCTTTAAGGGGTGCATCTTTATCAGGGTCTAATGTATTTAAATTTTTTCTTTTTTCTTTTCTGTTTTTTGCGTCTGAGATAATTTTCTTTAAGTCTTTTATGGAAACATCTCTTATATGCAGAAAGTTTTTCATTAGCTTTTATATTCTTTACAAACTTTTTTTATTATTTTTAGAGCCGAATTTATTTCTTTTTTACTTACATTCAATGGAGGTAGTATTCTAATTACATTTTCTGCTGCTCTAATTGTCAATAATTTATTTTTCATTAAATTTTCAATAAATTTCGTCTGATCATTGTATAATTGAATTCCTAAAAGTAATCCTTTGCCTCTAATCTCTTTTATAACATTTGGAAAATTATTTTTAATTTTATTTAATTCTAAAATAAAATATTTTGAATTTCTCTGAACTTTTAAAAGAAAACCTTTTTTAAAAATTTCATCCATCACAGCATTGCCAACTGACATAGCTAATGGATTCCCACCAAAAGTGGACCCATGTGTGCCAGGAACCATTGCTTTGGAAACTTTTTTTGTCATTAAAACTGCACCTATTGGAAAACCTCCTCCAATTCCTTTTGCAATAGGCACTATATCAGGTTTAATATTTGCAAATTCATATGAAAAGAATTTTCCAGATCTTCCTATTCCACACTGAACTTCATCTAAAATTAAAAGTATTTTCTTTTTATCACATAACTTTCTAAGTTTTATTAAAAAGCTTTTAGGTATAACTTTGATGCCTCCTTCACCCATTATTGGCTCGACCATTATAGCGGCTGTTTGTTTAGAAATTTTATTTTTTAATTGTTTATAGTTTCCAAATTCAAAATGATCAAATCCTCCAACTTTAGGACCAAATCCCTCAACCATTTTTTTTGATCCACTTGCATTTATTGCTGCGATAGTTCTCCCATGAAAAGAATTTTTTATACATATAATTCTATTTTTTTTTGGCTGACCAACTGAGAAAAAATATCTTCTTGCGACTTTAATTGCAGCTTCTGTGGCCTCTGCTCCACTATTTTGAAAAATAACTGCATCAGCAAAAGTTTTACTTGTCAATTTTCTTGCTAATTTTTCTCCTTCGGGAATTTTAAAAGAGTTGGAGACATGCCAAAGTTTTTTTGACTGTTTATTTATTGCCTTAACTAATGATGGATAAGCGTGACCTAAAGAGTTTACCGCAATACCTTGGACAAAATCTAAGAATTTTATTCCTTTTTTTGTGAATAAAAAAGAACCTTTGCCTCTTATAAAGGAGAGATTTCTTCTTTTGTAATTTTTAGCTAATGAGCTCATTTTTAATTATGATTTAATTTTATAACCCTTATCGATCAAAAAGTATGCGATATATGTGATAATAAAACTTAGGAATATTAATATTGAAATTCCAAATGTAACCGAACCATCTAGTTGACCAATAAATGAATACCTGAAGCCATCTATCATATGAAAAAAAGGATTGTAGTTACTTATTATTCTTAAAAAATCAGGTAATCTTTCAATACTATAAAATGTGCCGCTCAAGAAGCTTAATGGTACAATTATAAAATTTGTTACAGTACTCATTTGATCAAATTTATCTGCATACAATCCAACAATTATTCCTAAAGAACCCATAAATAATCCACCAAGAAATAAATAAATAAACCACAAAAAAAAATTTTGTATTGATAAATCTATGAAAAAAACAAATATCAATGTTGAGGCTGCTGCAATTAATAATCCTCTTGCTGCTGAAGCAAATGTAATTGCAAATAATACTTCTAATGAAGATAAAGGACTATGCACAATATCCGTGATTGTCCCCATCATCTTTCCCATCATCAAAGATGAGCTTGAATGTGCAAAACTTTGTTGAATCACTTGCATCATTATTAAACCACTAGCTAAAAACTTTATGTATGGAACTCCTAGAACATCTGATCTTTGATCACCAATAGCTAAAGATATGACTGTTAAGAATAATATGCTAGTTAATATTGGGCCAAACAATGTCTGACCTGAAACTGTTAAAAATCTTAGTACTTCTTTTTTAAAAAGAGAATACGTACCAATCCAATTTATAAACCCAAATCTTCTTATTCCAATTTGATATTTGTTATGTAATTCAACCATAAGTAATTATTAATAACTCTTTTTTTTCATAATTGTTAAAAAACAGAAAAAAAAGCTTGTTATAATACCCCAATTATGATTTCAAGATAGTGTTGTAATAAAATTTAATTATACTAAATGTAGTATTATGGGTTGGACAGAAGAAAAAGTAAACAAATTAAAAGAACTTTGGGGAAAAGGACAAACAGCAAGCCAAATAGCAGAAATAATCGGTGGAGTCAGTAGAAACGCAGTTATTGGAAAAGCCCATAGACTAAATTTATCTGCAAAAATTAAAACTAGGTCAGCTGTGTCTCAGAACAATGTTGGAACTTTAACATCAAATAACAATTTAAAAAAAGGTAGTAGAAAAAACAGATTTAGATCTTTGCTACTTGATAAGAATTTTGAACCAGCTAAAAATCTTCAATTAGAAGATTTAACTGAACAAACTTGTAAGTATATGGAAGGTCATCCAGATGAAAAAAACTCATCATTTTGTGGAAGAAAAACTATCGACAAATTTTCTTATTGTCCATTACATCTCATGATTGTTTTCCAACCAAAAGGTAAAAAAGATGAGGTCGTTGATAAAGATGACGAAGTTCCAAAATTTATAGAAAAAAAGGTAAAATCAGCGTAATCTATTTTAATATTTTATTTTTAGCTTTCTTAAATTCATCATCAGTTATAACTCCTTTATCGTATAGAACTTTTAATTCTTTAATTTGATTAATAACTTCTTGGTTTTGGTTTTCAGAGTCTTCAGTCAATTCCAAATTCTTTTCTTCTTTTATAATTTGTTTTGCTTCAACTCCTCTGGTTATTGCCTTTACAGCAATAGATAACACAAATGCAAGAATAACAAAAACTATGAAATATATAATATTAGCTAACATTAATTTACTTTATCAATTTTTTTTTTGAAAATTGACCTCCACTAGTCCAATTAAAACTATATCGATTAATTTCATCGTCAAATTTTTTATTTGCGTTAATTTTTAAGTCAAAATTTGTTTTATATTTTTTTGAAACAATATTATCATATTTTAATAATTTAAGTTGATCTAAAGTTAACAATGGTTTAGGCATTAATTGAAACAACTTAGCACTTATTTTTGCTAAAGCAATTGGAAATGGCACCAATAATCTTTTTTTGTTTATTGATTTTAAAATTTTCAATATAATCTCTTTGAATGTAAAAACTTCAGGACCAATACATTCAAGAGTTTCTCCAGTAATATTTTTATTTACAATTTCAAAAATAATATTTGCAAGATCAGAAACATGGATAGGAGTAAATTTTGTTTTTCCTTCATAATATAAAGGCATGAAAGGAAGCATACTCAACAAACTCATAAAGTTTGTTGTAAAATTATCATCAACTGAATACACTATCGAAGGTTTTAAAATTACAGATTTAGGAAAATTTTGTCTTACTTTTTTTTCACCATTTAATTTACTTGTAGCATATTTACTATCCAAGGCAGATTCTACTCCAAGAGCTGATAAATGAATAAATTGATTAAGTGAATTTTTAAAAGCTAATTTTGAAAGTAGTGATGGTAAAATTGAGTGTATCAATTCAAATTGATTTTCTTTTTTCTCATATAAAATTCCGATTAAATTTATACATATTGAGGATTTTTCCATTAATCTTGATATAGTGCCCTCATCAAATGAATTTACTTCTTCTAACTCTAAATACCCATAATTTGATTGAGTTTTAATTTGGTAGCCTTTTCGATGAATACTTCGAGTTACGGCAATAACTCTATAGTTATTTTTTGTAAATATTCTAATTAAGGATTTTCCTATTTGTCCTGATGAACCAAATATTAAAATTGAATCCTGATTTTTCATATATATATATATCTATTAATGAATTTAGATATTAAATTACATAAAAGAGATTTACCAGATGAAATAAAGTTAAGTGACAAGATTGCAATAGACTGTGAGTTTACAGGATTAAATATACAAAGGGATAGACTATGTTTAGTACAAATATCTTCAGGTAAAAATGATGCTCATATTATTCAACTAGATAAAGAAAATTATGATGCACCCAATTTAAAAAATATCTTAATTGACGAAAAAATAAGTAAATTATTTCATTTTGCTAGAGCCGATTTATTATTCATAAAAAAATATTTAGATGTTGAAGTTAAAAATGTTGATTGTACAAAAATAATGAGCAAAATTGCTAGAAGTTATTCTGATAAACATGGATTAAAAGATTTGATAAAAGAATTTATTGGAATAGATGTAAGTAAACAATTACAAACATCAGATTTTGGTGGAGAATTATCCGAAAAACAATTGAAATACTGTGCTCAAGATGTTGTCTATTTACACAAGATTTACGAAAGTTTAAATAATATATTAGAAAGAGAAAAAAGAATTAGTCTTTATAATGAAACAATAAAATTTATAAATACTAGAGTTAAATTAGATTTTGCTTCATTTAAGGAAGATATTTGGTCTCACTAAAATGGGAAATAAGTTTTTACAAAACATTGCTAAAGAAGTCATCAAACTCGAAAGGGACTCTCTTAAGAAACTTCAATTAAGTATAGGTAAATCTTTTGAACAAATAGTAAAAGCAATACTTAATTGTAAACATGGTAAAATAATTATATCAGGTGTTGGAAAGAGTGGAATAATTGGAAAAAAATGGTCTGCAACTTTTTCCTCAACAGGAACTCCATCTTTTTTTTTAGATGCATCAAATGCAAGCCATGGAGATATGGGGCAAATAACTTCTAATGATATTGTAATTTTAATAAGCATGAGTGGCGAAAGTGATGAATTAAAAAATATAATTCAATATTCGTCTAGAAATAGAAATATAAAACTGATTGGAATAACTGCTAAGAAAGATTCAATTTTATTCAAAAATGCAGATATAAAATTTTTATTGCCAAATGTTAAAGAGGCGGGACCTGGAAATTTTGTTCCAACATCATCAACTACAATTCAAGTTGCTTTAGGAGATGCAATTGCAATTACTTGCATGAAATATAAAAAATTTGGTAAATTAGATTTTAAAAAATTTCATCCTAGTGGTTCATTATCTATAAAACTTAAAACAGTTGAAGACTTAATGTTGGTAGGAAGAAAAATTCCATTTGTAAGAGAAAATGTTAAAATGAGAACTGCTTTAAAAAAAATTAGAGAAAAAGGATTAGGTGCGTTAGTTGTTAAGAATATTAACAACAAAACAATAGGAATACTGACTGATGGTGACTTAAAAAGACTATCCAATATAAAAAATGCTTTTGAAGAATTAGAAATTAAGAAAGTTATGAAAAAAAAACCAATTAGTGTTGATAAAGATATGCTAGCAGCACAAGCACTTTCAATTATGAATACAAAAAAGATTACAAGTTTATGTGTTCATGAAAATAATAAAAAAAATAAGACAATTGGATTTCTTCATATACATACCATCTTGAATGCAAATATTAATTAAATGTCAATAAAGTCCTTTATTCAATTTATAATAATATTAATTATAATTCTAATTATTGGTGGTGTTTATTATGTATATTTTGATACAAAAAAAAATATTGTTAATGAGATAAGCTCAACTGATATTGATAATCAAGAACAGCTGGAAGAACTTAAAAAAAAATTATTTGATTTAGAATTAAAAAATCAAGAACTCAATCAAAAAATAAAAAACAGTGAGAATAAATTAAATAATTTACTTTTAAATGAAAATGATAAAAAGGTAGAAAAAAGTTTTGATAAAAAAATAGAAAAAAGTCCAGAAATAAAAGTTAAAGAAAAGGTAACAAAAAAATTAGAAGAGAATACTAATAAGAAAAAACAAGAGATTAATACAAACTCAATTCAAAAAAAAGATGTTAAAAATCTTGTTAAAGATGTTGAATACACATCTATAGACCAAAAGGGAAACAGATTTTATCTATTAGCTACTTCTGGTAAATCAAATATTAATAATTCTGATATTTTAGACCTAAATAATGTTAGAGGAAAAATTACATCAGACATTAGAGATACAATTTATATAGTATCTGACTTTGCTGAATATGATTCAATTAGTTTAAATTCAAAATTTTATGAAAATGTTATTATAAATTATCAAGATAAAGAAATTACTTGTGTAAATTTTGATATTAATATGGAAACAAATAAAGCAATAGCATATAATGATGTATTGATTACAGATCCAAAATCTGTAATGAAAGCAGGAATTGTAGAATTTGATTTAAAAACGAAAAATATAGATATAAAACCTGAAAGTGCTTTAGCAAATATAAAAGTTAAGACAAACTAATGGCATTAATTAAAAAATTTAGAATTAAAAGTTATAAAGATCAAGAAGTTATACTGGAATTAAACAAAATTTCTATGTTTTATAACAAGAGACAAATTCTCAATAATTTAGATTTAAAAATTAACCGACAAGAAGTTTTAGGTATGTTAGGGCCTAACGGTGTAGGAAAGTCTACAATTTTTCATATTATTACCGGTTTAAAAGATCCAAGTTATGGAAAAGTTTCAATAAATGGGATTGATTGCACAAAAATTCCTATTTATGAAAGAGCGACACGATTTAAAATTGGTTACGTTCCACAGTATGGGGGATTTATTCAAGATTTAAGTTTATTTGAAAATTTAAAACTTGTCGCAGAAATTCATATTAAAGACAAAAATATTAGAAAGTCAAAAATAGAAAAAATTGTTTCTCAATTTGAATTTGATCCATTGCTAAAAATTAAAGCTAAACATTTGTCTGGTGGTCAAAAAAAGAAGCTTGTAATTTCAATGGCATTAATCAATGAACCCCGTATTCTTTTATTAGATGAGCCATTTGCTGCACTAGATATTTTGACTATTAAAATGTTGCAAGAAATAATTGTAAATTTGCAATCTTTAGAAAAGATTACAGTTGTCGTTTGTGATCACCAAGCTAGGGATTTATTAAGTTGCGTAGATAGAGCGATTGTTCTATCTAATGGAAAAGTTATTGCCTCAGGTGGACCAAGTGAAATAATCAAAGACTCGACAGCAAGATCAGCATATTTTGGCGATGAATTTAAAATAAATTAAGTCATTAATGCCAAATCATATATTAATAGAAAATCAAATAAAAAGTTTCAAAAAAAAAATTAAGGTTAGCTCAGATAAAAGTATATCAATTAGATCAATACTTTTAGCGTCTCAATCAGTTGGGATTTCTAAAATTACTAATCTTCTTGAGTCCGAAGATGTTTTAAATACTCTAAAAACAATTAAAAAACTTGGAATAAATTATAAAAAAAATAGAAATACTTATTTTATTGAAGGTTTTGGTTTAAATAGTTTCAATATTTCAAAAAATACCACAATTGATGCTGGGAATTCAGGAACATTAGCAAGATTAATACTTGGATTGTTAATCAAGTCAAAATTTACAGTAAAATTAGTTGGAGATAATAGTTTATCAAAAAGAGATTTTTCAAGAGTAATTAAACCACTAAAGCTTATTGGTGCAAATATCAAAAGTAAAAATAATTTATTACCTATTGAAATAATTGGTTCTGATTTTTTAAGACCCATAACATATGATGAAAATATTGGAAGTGCCCAGGTAAAATCTTGTATAATTCTTGCTGCTATGAATACTCCAGGAATAACAACTATTAATTCAAAAATTTCGAGAAATCATACTGAGTTAATGTTAAAATTTTTAAAATATCCAATTAAAGTTCAAAAAAAAAAGCAAATAGAGACGATAAAAGTAAGAGGCTTGAGACAACTGGATTCATTTAATTATGATGTTCCAGGAGATATAAGTTCTGCAGCTTTTTTTATTGTTTTAACCCTTCTTTCAAAAAAGTCTCAAATAGTTATCGAAAATGTTAATGTCAATAAAAGTAGAACGGGCATCATTAGTATTCTAAATAAAATGGGAGCAAAAATTAAACTTGAAAATATCAGATTATATAATGGTGAAAGAATAGCAAATATAAAAGTAAGAAGTAAAAAATTAAATTCAGTAATATGCTCATCTAAATTAAATAGTTCTGCAATAGATGAGTTTTTAATAATTTTTTTAGCAGCAGCAAAGGCTAATGGTGTTTCTAAATTTAAGGATTTAGGAGAAATGAATAAGAAAGAGTCTAAAAGATTAGATTTAGGTATTAAATTTTTAAAAAAAATAGGAATAAAAGTCATAAGATTTAAAAATGATATAAATATTTATGGAAATCCAAAATTAAGTTTGTCAAAGAGTTATGAAATAAAAAAATTTTTAAAAGATCATAGAATTTTTTTTTTATCTTCGATAGCTGCTCTAACGTTAGGCGGTAAATGGAAGATACACGATAAAGACTCTATAAATACATCTTTTCCAAATTTTTTAAAAATATTAAAAAATATAGGAGCAAAAATTAATTGAAAAAAAGGAAAAATATAATTACTGTTGCAATAGACTCACCTGCTGCTGCAGGTGCTGGTACTCAAGCAAAGTTGATTTCAAAATATTATAACCTGTTTTATTTAGATACAGGTAAAATATACAGGTATATTGGTAAACTAAAACTAGATAAAAAAAGAAAATTTACTTATGAATTGGTAAAAAATAAAATTGATAATTTAAAAATAAGCTATTTAAAAAATAAATCACTTCTTTCTAATGAAGTGGCCGTTTCAGCATCAATAATTGCTAAGGATAAAAAAATAAGAAATATAGTTCATAAATTTCAACAAAAATGTGCTTACAATCCGCCAGCTAAGTACAAAGGTTCAGTCCTAGATGGAAGAGATATAATTACTGTTCAAGTAAAAGATGCTATGTTCAAGTTTTACATTACGGCTTCTCTAAAGGTGAGATCAATAAGGAGATATAAAGAATATAAGAATTTAAATAAAAAAATGAGTTATAAAGAGGTCCTTAAAAGCCTTAGAAATAGAGATAAATCTGATAAAGAGAGAAAATACGGCGCACTTAAAAAAACAAAAGATTCTATCTTGATTAATACCAGTAAATTAAGTAAGAAAGCGTGCTTTAAAAAGATAAAAGCTATAATGGATAAAAAAATAAATTATTAATGGAAATTTACAAAGACTTATCATCGCCAGCTAGCCAACAGTTTGAAAAATTACTAAACAGTCAACTATCTAAAAATAAAATTGAAGAAGGAAAAATTATTGATGGTAAAGTAACTAAAATTACCAACAAATATATTTTTCTTTTTATTCCTGGTTTAAAAAGTGAGCCTGTGATTGACGCAAATGAAATAAAAATGATTGGAATTGAAGATGAGATAAAAGAAGGTTCAATCATTTCTGTATTGCTTGAAAAAATAGAGGATAAAAATGGAGATGTAATTGTATCAGCTCAGAAAGCTCAGAAAATCAAAGGATGGAATAAATTAGTAAAATGTTACGAAAATAACGAATTGATTAATGGAAAAATTACACAAAAAACTAAAGGTGGAGTAATAGTTGAGCATATAGAAACGGGTTCATTAATGTTTTGTCCTGGCTCTCAAATATCTGACAAGCCTGTTAAAAATATTGATCACTTAATTGGTGTAGAACAGAAGTTTGCATTAATAAAGTTGGATATGGTTAGAGGAAATAGCGTTGTTTCTAGAAGACAAGTTGTTTCATCTAATAAAAAAGAAGATAAAGCAAAAATAATAGAGAAATTTAAAGTTGGGGATATTATAAAAGATGCAGTTGTAAAAGGATATTCTTCATTTGGTTGTTTTTTTGAAGTTAATACTCCAGATGGAACATTGGATACTCTATGCCATCTCCAAGAGATTAGTTATAGTAGAGTGAATCATCCTGACGAAATTTTTAATATTGGTGAAAAACATGACTTAAAAGTAATTTCAGTTGATATGGAAAAATTACAGGTCGGCTGTTCTATAAAACAATTATCACCTGATCCGTTTGAACATATTTCAAATTATCAAATAGGCAATCAATACAAAGTTAAAGTTGTAAAAATTACAGATTATGGATGCTTCTGCGAATTAGAGGCTGGACTTAGTACTCTACTTCATAGCAGTGAAATTAGTTGGACAAAAAAGAATATTTCTCCAAAAAAAATGTTTAATGTAGGTGATCAAATAGATTGTGTAATAACAGAGATAGATAAAGAAAAACGGAGAGTTGCAATTTCCCATAGACTGACAAAAGAAAATCCTTTTTCAAAACTTGAAAATGAATATCCGGTAGGTAGTGAAATTGAGGGAGTAGTAACCAATTTAAATGAATACGCTATATATTTAAAACTTGCAGGTTTTGATATAGATGGATTTTTACACTCAAATGATCTTTCATATACTGGCAATCCAGAAGAAGAATTAAAAAAATACAAAAAAGGAGATAATTTAAAGGTAGTAATTTTAGAAATAAAAAAATCAGATCAAAAAGTTAGAATAGGTTTAAAACAATTATCGAAAGACCCTTTTGATTGGTTTAAAGATAAAAAAATAAATGATGCAATAACTGTTAAGGTAATATCCTCAGATAATAAAGGACTTATGGTAAATCCAGAAGGATGTGAAATGAGTTTTTTAATTAAAAAATCTCAAATAGCTATGAGCGCGTCTGATGCTAGACCTTCACGCTTTGTTGGTGGTGAAAGAATAGATGCTGCAATAGCTGAAATAAATTTTGAAAAAAGGAAAGTAACACTTAGCATTAAGTTACTAGAGGAGATAATGAATGCTAAAGCTATCAAAGAACATTCTAGTCCACTAAGTGGAAAAAATCTTCCTTTCTCATCGCTTTCTGAGCAGTTAGATGATAAAAAAAAGAAAAAGGAAACTGAATAAAAATTGTCAGTAGTAAAATCAGACTTAATAAAAGAATTATCAAATAATTATCCAAATTTTTTGAAAAAAGATTTGAATAAGCTATTTGATATTTTAATTTATGAAATTCAAGGTGCTTTGAAAAGAGGTGAAAGAGTGGAACTTAGAGAAATTTTTTCATTTGAACCAAGGCATCAAAAAGCTAGGATATCTAGAAATCCCAAAACAAATCAAAAAGTTAATACACCACAAAAAAAAGCAATATTATTTAAAATGTCTAAGGAATGGGCAAATAAGATAAATGAAAAAAAATAAAATTTTTATTGCCTGTGATACAAAAAACATCAAAAAAGTTAAAGAAATTATAAATAAAACCAAAAATTCACAACTAAAAATTGGTTATAAGTTTGGCTTGGAGTTTTTAAATTCTAAGAGAGGACGTCAATTTATATCAAAATTAAAAAACACAATTACTTTTGGTGATTATAAGCTCGCAGATATTCCAAATACTTGTGCATCAACTATAAATGCAGTAAATGATTTGAAATTTAACTATTTAACAATTCACATAAGTTCGGGGTTAGAGGCTTTAAGAGCAGCTAAAAAGGTCTCGGGAAAAACAAAATTAATCGGAGTAACAATACTAACTTCTCTTGATAACAAATCTCTTAAGGAAATAGGATTTAATAAGGACATAAAAAAAATTGTTCTTCAACAGGCTAAATTAGCCAATAAAGCAAAATTAGATGCTATAGTTTGTAGCGCTAATGAGATAAAAATTGTAAAAAAAGTATTTAAAAAAGAAATAATAACACCAGGCATAAGATTTAGTTCCGAAACTAATGATCAAAAAAGAGTTTTAACTCCGAAAGAAGCTTACAAGAATGGCAGTGATTGGTTAGTAATTGGAAGACCAATTACTAGAGGAAATATTAAAAATAATCTTCAAAATTTAATTAATCATTTAAAATAATGATCAAAGGAATTAAAATTTGTGGGGTCTCTGACCTTGAAACTTTAAGCTACATTTTAAATCATCAATTTCCACCAAAATTTGTAGGTTTTATCACAAATTATAAAAAAAGCAGAAGATATGTTGAACATGAAAAATTAAAAAAGTTGGTAAGCATGAAAAAAAATGAAACTAGTTTCGTATCTGTCCTTGTTAATCCAGATGATAAAATATTAGAAAAAATTAAAGATCTAAGTTTTGATTTTTACCAGCTGTATGATGTAAACCCAGAAAGAACAAAAATAATAAAAGAGAAGTATAACATTAAGATTATTACTGCATTAACAATTAATAGTCAAAAAGATGTTGATAAATATAAATATTATGATGATATTTCAGATTTAATTCTTTTTGATGGAAAAGGTTACGAAAAGTCAATTGGTTTTAATCACGAATTGTTAAATTCTGTACCTTTTTCTATAAATAAAATGATTGCTGGAAATATAAAAATAGAAGATATTCCTAATTTTAAAAATAAAGACTACATCATTGATCTAAGTGGCTCTTTAGAAAATGAAGATGGTAAAAAAGATTTAGATAAAATTGAAAAACTATTAAATTTTGCAGTTAAAAATGAAACTTAAAAAAGGAATTCCAGTTATAGATCAAGGAGATAAATTAGGTTTTTGGGGTGGAAAATTTGGTGGAAATTTTGTGCCTGAAACACTTAAGAAACCTATAGAGGATCTTGAGATACAATTTAATAAATTAAAAAATGATAAAAACTTTATAAAAGAAAGAGACAAGTATTTTAAAAATTGGATTGGTACACCGACTAGGTTTATTAAATTAAATAATTTAACAAAATATGTTGGTGGAGCACAGATTTGGTCAAAAGTCGTCTCAGACGCTAACGGTGGAGCTCATAAAATATATAATGCAACTGTACATTGTTTATTAGCAAAAAGATCAGGAAAAAAAGTTATTATAGGAGATACTGGAGCTGGGTATGCTGGCAAGATGTTAAGTATGGCAGCTAAGAAATTTGGCTTAAAATGCAAAATTTTTATGGGCGCAAAAGATATTAAAAGACAACAACCAAATGTTAAAGCAATGAAAAAAAATGGTGCAGACGTAATCTCTGTGTATTCAGGAAGTCAAACGCTCGTAGATGCTGTATCGGAATGCATGAGATATTGGGTTGCAAATTGCGATACTACAGCAATGTGTGTTGGTAGTACCGTGGGCCCTGCAATTTTTGTTCGAATATGTGGATGGAGCACCAGCCAAATTTCTAGAGAATTAAAAATACAATTATTAAATGAATTCGGTGTTATACCAAAAAAACTTAAATTATATAATTGTGTAGGTGGTGGTTCATCAAGTTTTGGATTTTGGAATGAATTTATGGATTATGATAAAAAACAAGTTGAATTTATTGGGGTTGAAGCTGGTGGACCTTTAAAAAGTAAAAGGCATGCAGCTCCCTTAACCTACGGTTCTAAAATAGGTATACTTCATGGTGCTGCTCAATATGTAAATCAAAATCATGATGGTCAAATTGAAGAGACAGAGTCTATTTCAGCAGGGCTAGATTACCCGGGCATTTCTCCTCTTCATTGTTTTCTTAAAGATACTAAAAGAGCAAGATATACAGCTGCCAGTGATGAAGAAGCATTAAAAGCTTATCAAATAGTTACTAAATATGAAAATTTAAGACCATCACTTGAACCAAGTCATGCTTTCTATGTTGCAATTAAAGAAGCAAAAAAGCTGAGCAAGGAAACTATAGTAGTTATAAACAGTTGTGGCGACGCATATAAAGACAGGAGTATTTTAGAAAAAAGATTAGGAAAGAAGTATGTTAAATAAAATTAGCCTTGCATTTAAAACAGCCAAAAAAGAGCAAAGACCAGCTTTACTTACTTATACAGTTGCTGGTGATAGTTCAAAAAAACAATCTTTAGAAATACTAAAATCCATATCAAAGTATGCAGATATATTAGAAGTTGGTGTTCCTCACAATACCCCTGTCGCAGATGGAGGACAAATACAAACAAGTTCATACAGAGCAATCAAAAATGGTATTAAAATGAATGATATATTTAAAATTGTTAGTGATTTTAAAAATAGTAAATTTTCTAAACCAATAATACTTATGGGTTACTATAATATGGTTTATCAATTTGGTGAAAATAAATTTTTAAAAGAATGTAAAAAATCTGGAGTAAATGGTTTAATAATTGTAGATTTGCCTTGGCCAGAAAATAAAATCTTTTCAAAAAAATGTAAAAAAAATTTGATTAACTTTATTCAGTTATTGTCTCCAACAACATCAGATAAAAGGTTAAAGAGTATAACAAAAGATTCACATGACATGATTTATTACATAAGTATGTTATCCACAACAGGTGGAAAGCTCAAAGTTTCACCAAAAAAAATATTACAAAATTACAACAAGATTAAAAATATCAATCCAAATAAAAATTGTGTAATTGGTTTTGGGATAACAGAGAAAACTATATCAAATTTTAAAAGTGCAGATGGTCTCGTTGTTGGAAGTCAAATTTGTAAAGAAATTACTAGAAGTTTAAACAATAGAC
>CETH01131363.1_pt1 | contig 16820 bp, 19 predicted proteins | sample 361461 | NCBI WGS metagenome assembly CETH01 (sample SAMEA2622695, study PRJEB7988) | marine metagenome | isolation source: saline water (ENVO:00002010), including
TTACTGTAATTACACTTTCATTACTTAATTTTGATATTTCACTAAATAAATTGTGTTGTGCATCTACGACACATTGTGTGATTCCATAATTATCTCTTAGATCGATAAAAATTAGATTTCCATGATCCCTTATAGTATCAATCCATCCACTTAATTTAACTTCTTGATCAAGACTAGAGATATTGAGTTCTGAGCAGTAATGAGATCTGTATTCGTTCATTTTTTTTTGGTCTTTATATTATTTCTTTAATCAATGGTATTGTTAATTGACGCTTCTTTTCTAAAGATATTTTATCTAACCTTTCAACTAAATTATAAATACTCTCATATGATCTTTCAATTCTTTTTATAAGAAAATCAAATATTTCTTTATTTTTAATTATAAATTGTTTTTCATGCAAAAGTTTAGTTAATATAATTTTAATCATATCATCATCTGGATTTTTAATTTCAACTTTGTAAAAAGTTAATAGCCTAGATTTTAAATCTGGTAATTTAAATTCATAGTCTTCAATTTTCTTGTCAGAAGTAAAAAAAAGTTTTAGATTTAGACTATTACAATGATTTATAATATGAAAAACATTTTCTTCATTTAAATTATTAAACAAATTATCAATAGCAATATTTTTTTTTAGTTTAAAAATATTATCAATATTTCCATTATATAGAATTGCATTATTTCTTTCCGACCAAATATCAATTAAATGTGTTTTTCCAGATTTTTTTGGAGCATAAAGATAAATATTGAATATATTATTATTATTATTTACTATTACTTGATAAGATGAATAATTAGTCTCATTTACATAAAAATTTGAGGCATCTTTAATTTCCTTTAAGTAATAATCAAAGTAATTTTGCTTATTCATATTAATTTTATTTTACATACATCGTTATTAAAAGATATATTTATTTTATTTTGATTAAAAGATTTGACTAATATATTTTGCTTACCGTAATAAGTAATATCATAAATACTTTTTTTTAATGATATTTTTGCTGTCTCTACATTTTTTATTATTAAGTTTTTATAAATTAATTCTTTTATTTTTTTTAATTCTTTTAAATTTAAAGCATTAATTTCACAATTAATTTTATTAATTGTAGAACTAATTACTAAATTATTTTGTTTCCATTCATTTGTAATGACTTTTTCAATGTGATTAAAAAATTTTTTATAATCTTTATTTGAAAAGTCATATTTATCAATTAAATTGAAAATTTCATCTTCGATACTGTATGATAGTATATAGTTTTCATCAGAATTATTTTTATAATGAATTAATAATATATTGTCTGAGTTGTATTTAGAAATAACTTGATTATGATTGTTTAATTTTTTTTCTAAAAAATCTTTTTTTGTTATCAAGTATCTATCATTAAAATCAAGTTTTGGTAAAACAAATTCTGAATGATGATCAATATTATTATTTAAATATTCATAAAATAAATTATCTTTGGATAATAATTTTTCATAAGATAAATTTTGATCAAAAATAATAATTAAAAATTTTTCTGGTTTATAAACTATAAAATTATAGTTATTATCAATAAAAAATTTAATTAATTTTTCATAGTCATATGATATTTGAATTTTTGAAGAATATTTGTTATTTATTATTTTCTCTTCACTTATATTAAGACTAAATAAAAAACTATTTACAAAATCATTACTAATATTTTTTTGAATTTTCTTATATTCTTTTTCAACTAATATAGATTCAATTAAATTCTCAAAGCTATTAAGTTTTATGTTATTGATAATTTCTTCTTTGGTATTTTTTATATCGTTTGATTTAAAATTAATATCGTAAAAATTGGAATAGTATAAATTCTTAGAAAAACATATTTTAGAGATAGAAATTAGTATAAAAAAAATAAATATTTTCATAAAATTCAACTTGTAATTATAAAAAATAAATCCTAAAGCAGTGTTATGGATTATTCAAAAGATAATATAGCTAAAGATAAGGCAAAAACATGGAAGTCATTCACAAAACTAACAATTTATACAATAATTTTTGTTTTAATAATTTTAATTATAATATTTAACCTATTTTAAACTATCCAACTATTTCATCATCATTAAAAAAGAATCTAATTTCCTTTTCTGCATTTTCAAGAGAATCTGATCCATGTACAGAATTTTCTTGAACATTAAGAGCATGGAGTTTTCTTATAGTTCCATCAACAGCGTTTTCTGGATTTGTTGCACCCATTACTTCTCTATATTTGGCAATTGCATTATCTCCTGATATTACTTGAACAATTACAGGTTCTGATGTCATAAACTCAACTAAATCTCTAAAAAAGGGTTTATCATTATGAATTGAGTAAAATTCTTCAGCCTGTTCTTTGGTCATTAAAATTCTTTTTTGTGCAATAATTCTTAATCCGCTAGATTCAATTAATTTATTAATACTTCCAGTAATATTTCTTTTAGTTGCATCTGGCTTAATAATTGAAAAAGTTTGCTCCATTTTTATTCCTCTAAAATTATTTTATTCTGAGGTTATCTAGTTTATTTAAATTAATTTGTCCATACCTCAAAATCGATGTTGAAATGAAAAATATGTTAAATATTATAAATTAAAGTTAAACAATATATCTAAAATGAATAGAATAAATTTTTACATATTAAATGAACTTATAAAAGGTTTTCTTTTAGTTTTCTTTATTTTTATCTCAATCGCCTGGTTGTTACAGTTCACCAGATTAATATCAATTTCAAACTTGTTACAAATTGATATTTTAGCAATATTAAAATTATCCATCTATTTAATTCCAAATCTTTTTTCAACAATATTACCATTTGTTATTATTATAGGAATTACAATAACTTTTTTAAAACTTTATAAAGATAGGGAACTAATTACAATATATTCTCATGGATTAAATACAAATCCATTAAAAAAATCATTAGTAATATTTACATCAATTATACTCTTTTTATCATTTTTTTTGAATTTTTATATTTCACCAAACATATATGAAAAATATAAGATTAATGAATTTGAACTTAGAAATACTATTAATATAGAAAAAATAATATTTTCTAATTTTTTAGAAATTGATAAAAATATTATAATTGATTTTAGTAAAGATAAAAAAAATTTTAATAATATATATATTAGTTATACAGATAACTTAGAAAACATTATTTATTCAAAACAAGGTTTTATTGAACAAAATAAAGGGAAATATATATTTAATTTAGATGAAGGATTTAAACTCACATTATTAGAAAATGATAATATTGAAAAACTTGAATTTGAGAGCTATGTTTTTGAATTTGATGATAAAGATTTTAAAGAATATAATAATTTTGATAAAAATACTTCAAATTTTTTTGAAGATATTAAATCTAAAGATTATCTAAACTTATCCTATAAATTCTTTGATACATTTATAATAATTTTAATTATATATTCATTTTATTCTTACAACCTTAAGAATTATAAATTAAATCAAGCAAACATACTATTGTTTATATTATTTACCTCATCAATTCTCGTACTTAATCAGATTTTAAAAAATTTGAACTATTCAATAAATTTTTATTTATCTATTAGCTTAATATATACTGTGCTAATAATTCTAACTTTTAATTATTTAATTTCAAAACGTGAAAAAAATTAATTTATATTTATTTATAATTACTAATAAATATTTATTTATTAATCTATTAATTATTTTTAGCTTATCTGTTTTTTTAAATCTAATTGAAATATCAAGAAGTCTAAATGAGGAAAATCAGATAATATACAACTATGTTTCTTTAAGTATTTTAAAATTTCCATCAATTATTAATCAAATCACTCCCTTTATAGTAATTATATCAGTTGCATTTTTATTTAGATATTTAATTAATAACAATGAGCTTACTTCAATGAGAAATATAGGATACTCCATAATAGATATATTTATTCCAGTAGCTTTTGCTATTTTAACATTTGGGTTGTTTAATTTATTAATCTTGAATCCTATTTCATCTAGTTTTGAAAAAAAATATGATGAAATTTTAAATAAAAAGAATCAAAACATATACTCAATCAGAATGTCTGAAGATGTGATGCGTATTAAAAATCAATATTCGGATATGGGAATAAATTATATAGAAATTAAAAAAATTGATGTTAATAAAATGTCAGCCAGTAATATTAAAATTCTGCAAATTAATGAAAATGAAAAAAAATTAATTAAAGCAAAAGAAGGTATAATTATTGATAAAAAATTTTACTTAAATCAAGTATCGATTTTCAATATTGAAGATGATTTTTTAACATTTACTCCAAATATCATTCTTAATCTTAATTTTACGAAAGAAAATATAATTAACTCGATAATTAATTATAAAAATATTCCCTTTTACGAATATTTTAAACATACTAATATTCTTAAAAAATTTAATTTGTACTCTCCAGAAATTAGTCTTCACTATTTATCTGAGATACTTAAACCAATATTTTTAGTAATGCTTGCATTCGTAGTATTAGGTTTTTCTTCAAAATTTAAAAGAAATGAAAATTTTTTTAAAATATTATTTATTGCAATTTTTATAGGTTTTCTGATCTTTTTTTTAAAAGAGATTATTTTTAAACTTACTATATCAATAAATATTAACTTTTTTTTATCTTACATGATTATATTCATTCTGCCATTTTTGATAGGTTTGTATAAAGTACTACAAATTGAAAATGATTAGTAATTTATTTAATAAATTTTTAATAAAAATTATAATATTAATTTTTTTTATATGTCTTACATTTAATTCACAAAATGCAAATGAAATTCTTATTTATGCAGATCAAATTTATTATGATGAAAAAAATAATTTAATTGGTAAAGGCAAAGCTAAAATTTTATTTGAAAATCAAATTATAAAGTCAGACTTAATAATTTATAATGAAAAAAGTAGAAAAATAACTATTCCTACAGAGTTTTCATATAAGGATAAAAATAACAACTTGTTTTATGGCTCAGAAGGTTTTTTTAAAAATGATTTTACATCTGGATCTATTGATAATGTTAAAATATTGTTAAATGATGGCTCAAGAATTGTTGGTAATAAATTTAATAGAGATAAAAATATTGATATTATATCTAAAGGAGTCTACTCACCATGTACATCACGAATTAAAATTGCGAATTTTATATGTCCTACTTGGCAATTAGAAGGAGAAAAAATACTCCATGATAATAATAATTTATTACTCTATCAAAAACATTCAAAAATGAGAGTTCTTAATTTACCAGTATTTTATTTACCTTATATTGTTACCCCTTCCCCATTAAGAAAAAAAAGGAAGTCAGGTTTTTTAAGTCCATCATTAAATTTTAACTTCTTTGATACAAAAGTATCTCAGTCTACTTCTCTTCCATATTATTTTAATATAGCAGAAGATAAAGAATTAACTTTTACACCTACTTTTAATTATGGTGGAGGTGTGGACTCCTCACAAAGATTTATGTTTGAATATAATCAAAAAATTTCTGGTGGAAACTTTAGTACTGACTTAACTTTTGACTCAACTTTTGAAGAAAAAAATAATAATAAATGGCTTAATGACGCAAGTTTAATTACAAACTACAATAAAAATTTAAATAATAAATTTAATATAAATTTTGAGTCCGCTATAGAAACTTCAAAAAATTATATTCAATCAACTAAACCAAGCAATAATTTAAGTTATTTAAGTTCTTTATCTACTAAAATTGATTTACATGGCTATTATTTAAATAAAATTGATGATAGATTATTGATTAATATAACAAATTACCAAACAAATCAAAATAATGATGATAATAGCTCATTGCCAACTGTTCTTCCTTTTGTAAATTATGATACTGGAAAATATCAATTTAAAAAATACTCTTACAATAACTATTTTCAATTTTACAATATAATTAGAGATAAAAAAACTGACAATAACGCTAAAGAACAACAAAAAATTTCTCATAAATTAAATTTTACGAGAAGCTTTCAAAAATTTTTTTCAAATATTTATTTTGAAGGTGAGGTGTATAACCAATTATTTAATACAACAAAAAAAACTGTTAATAGCTCTTCTTATTCTGGTTCAAATTTTAGGTTATTTCCAATTTTTGCAATTAAAGTAGAAACTCCTTTTAAGTTAAAAAAGAATCTTTTTAATTTGACATATACACCAAATTTATCTCTAATAGTGAGCCCAGGTAAATCTAATTCAGATAGAATTTCAAACGAAGATTCTTCATTAAATACGCTTAACTCAACTAATGAAATTTCATTAAACAGATATTCGGGAAGTGATAAACTAGATAATTCAAAAAGATTAGTTTATTCTATAAATTTAAGTAATAATATATTCTCAAGTAATTTTAGTCAAACCTATGAATTTACTGACAATAGTAATTTTCATAATGATATTGGAAACTCTAATAATCTTGGAGATTTGTTAAATGAAACTAGCTATGAAACTGATAATTCAAAATTACAATATAATTTTAGATACGATCATTCTAATAGATATTTAAAGAATCAAAATATAACATTTACTAATAATAACAGATTGGGAAATATTGAGCTTTCTTACTTAGATCAAAAAAGTAAATCAGATACAATTATTGAAGAAGATATAGAAACATTAAATTATGTGTTTAAAACAAAAAAATTTAATAAATTCTCATCTGTTGGTCTCTCAGGTTTATATAATCTAAAAACTAGTATAAATACAGAATATGGCATTAATTATAGTTACTTTGACGAATGTTTTGGTATAAATGTCGACTTTAAAAGAAATTCATACAAAGAAGATAATTTAAAACCGCAAGATACACTAACAATCATGTTTTCATTTAAAAACATTGGGTCATATAGATCTTCTAATTTAGCAGTTTCCGAAAATGATAAACAAGATATAAGTTGGGAAAGTGGTTCAGTAGAAAATGAATTATTTAATTAAAGTTATAATAATTTTATTATTTACTTTTAGTAATTATTTATATGCAAATTCTGATAATATAAAATTATTTTCAATAGATGATGATGTTTATACATCTATTGATTTAAGTAACAGGATTCAATATCTAGAAGTTTTAAATAATATAGACTTATCTTTAACTGAAGAGAGTGAAATAATTAAAGATTATATTGATACAGTCATGTTTTATAAATATGCAAATTCAGATAAAAAAATATTTGATTTGGTAAAAAAAACTTCCGAAACTACCATAAAGGAACTTACAAATAATAATCATAGTGTTTTTAAAATAATTAATAAAGATTTAATAATTCAAAATCTTAATTTTGATTTTTCCAGAAAAATTGTTTTAGAAAATCTTTTGAGCAATTATAGAGAATATATTTTTAGCAATCCTAACGACACTAATCTTATTTATAATTATTCACTAAATTATATAACTATACCAATAGAAAAAATTCCAAATATTAAAGAATTTGAAAAAATAATAAAATTTAACGATTTTAAAGAAATAGACAATTATTTAAAAATTAATGATATTGAAGTTTATATTAAAAATATTGCAATTTCAGATATTAACAAAGTTAATTATCAAATAGACGATTTAATAACGAAAAAAAATAATTTTATATATGAAAAAAATATCAATTTTTATAGGCTTATAAATATAAATAAAACACTAGATTTAAAAGCTGGGATTTTTTATAAATTATTAAGTATTAATTTAGAAAATAAACTGGAAAATAGTCAATTAAATTGCCAATATTTAAATTCAATTAATCAAAAAACATTCAAAGAATATGAATATGAGAAATTAAATAATTTAATAAAAGATAATTTATTAAATATTAATGACTATATCATCTTAGAAAATGAAAATTTTTTAAATTATATTTTTTTATGTGAAATAAGAATAGACGAAAATTATTTAAAGGAATTAAATATTAATAAAAAAGTTAGTTTACTAGTTAAAAATATTGAAGAAGATTTTTTAGAAAAATATAGTAAAATTTATAAAATAAAGAAATTTTATGAGTAATTTAATTGCCGTCACAATTGGAGATATTGAAGGAATAGGAATTAAAATATTAATTAAAGAATGGAAAAAAAATAAATTAAAAAATTTTATTTTAATATCAAATTATTCATTATTCATAAAATATCTTAAAAGAAATAATATTAAAATAAAAATCTTCAAAAATAGAATTGCCAATAATAAATTATTATATTCCAAAAAATATTTTAATTTATTTGATATAGAAAGTAGTAATGATGATGAAAATACAATTAATTCTATAAAAACTTCCTTTTTTCTATCTAAAAATAATTATTTCAAAGGAATTGTCACGCTTCCATTGAATAAAGAAAAAATAAAAAAAAAAGTTAATCAAAGATTTATTGATCAAACAAATCTGTTAACAAATTTAGAAAATAAAAAAATTTCAAATATGTTTTTTATTTACAAAAAAATAATATTTGTACCTTTGACAATTCATGTACCAATAAAAAAAATTTCACAGATATTTAAAAATAAAACAATTATTAAAAATAAAATATTTGAAATTAATAATACTTTAAAAGTTGATTTTAATATAAAAAAACCTAAAATATTAATTGCAGGTTTAAACCCACATTCAGGTGAAGGTGGAACAATTGGGAATGAGGAAAAAGACATATTAAAACCAATTTTGAGAAAATTAAAATTGAAAAAAATTAATATTGAAGGACCAATCTCACCGGACTCTATGGTAAATGACAAAAATTTAAAAAAGTTTGATTGTTTAATATTTGCATACCATGATCAAGCATTGATAACATTTAAGTATATTTCAAAACATGCAGGTGTAAACTATACCGCAGGACTTGATATTATAAGAACTTCACCAGATCATGGAACTGGGTATGACATTGTGAATAAAAAAAATAATATATCTTCAAAAGGTATTATAAACAGTTTTAATATTTTAAGAAAAATTTCAAAAAATAGGTATATTAATGCAAAATCCAAAAAAATCATTGGGACAAAATTTTCTAATTGATAAAAATATAATAAAAAAAATTATCAAACAAACTAAGATTAAAGATGAAATCATAATTGAAATTGGACCAGGTTATGGAAATTTGACAGATGAAATTTTATTAAATTATCCAAAACAATTAATAATTATAGAAAAAGATAAAAACTTATATAATCATCTTCTTAACAAATATAAAAAAAATAAAATAGTAAAAATATTCAACCAAGATGCATTATCTTTTAATTTTACCTCATTTGAAAATATTAAATTAATATCCAATTTACCCTATAACATTAGTACAAAATTAATAATAAAATTAATCTTTTTAAATAAAAATATTAAAACTATGATTTTTATGATTCAAAAAGAACTAGCCGAAAAATTTAATTATAGAGCCACAAAAATGAATAAATATAAATTTATATGTGAATTATGTTCGAAGTACGAAATACTTTTTAATGTATCAAATAATGTTTTTATACCTAAGCCTAAAGTTAAATCAAATGTTGTTAAGTTTTCTTTAAAAAATCATAAATATAAAAGTAATAATATTATTAAATTTACAAATAAAATATTTTTAAACAAACGTAAAAAAATTAAAAGCAAAATACAAATTTCTAATACTTTGGATAATAATTTATTAAATAAAAGAATTGAGGATTTAAATTTTGATCAATTATTAAAAATTTATAAGTTTATATAATTTTTTATTAAGAAGTTTATTATTTTTTTTTAATAGTTCATGATAATTAATAATTTTAATAATGTCATTTGCTGTATCATGTATGTTTTTGTTAATTAAAACATATTTATATTCATTATAATGTTTAATTTCTTCTAAAGCATATGATAGTCTCAAGTTTATTTCACTTTTAGAATCTCTGCCCCTTTTAATTAATCTTTTTTTTAGTTCCTTAACTGAAGGAGGTAAAATAAATATATCAATAATATCATTTTTATTACAATTACTTCTTATTTTTCTTGCACCTTTCCAATCAATATCAAATAAAATGTTAGCATTAAATTTATTTGCTTTATTAATGTTATTAATTGGAGAGCCATAGTAATTATTAAAATTGGATGATGTTTCAATAAAAAAATTATTTTGTTTTAAATCAATAAATTTTTTTTTAGTTACAAAATTATAGTCCTTTTTATTTACTTCATTTAATCTTTTGTTTCTTGAAGTATAAGATATAGAGAGAAGAATATTTTTATTTTTTTTTATTAACATTTTGCATAGTGTAGTTTTACCAGCGCCAGAAGGAGATGAAATAATAATAATTTTATTTTTTATTTCTATATTCATTTAATTTCTGTTTATGTTCTTTGAATGTTTTAGAGTATACATGTTGATTTATATCATTATTGAAAAAATAAAATAAAAAATCACTTTTATAATTTTCAAATATTAATTCAATTGTTTTTGTTCCTACATAAGAAATTGGTTTTGGGGGTAAACCTCTAATTTTGTAAGTATTATAAGGATGGATTATTTTTAAATCGTTATATGTCAACTTTCTATTAAGTTCATAATCACCATCAGTTAAAGCATAAATAACAGTTGCATCAATTTCAAGTCTCATTTTTTTTTCCAATCTATTAATAATTACTGAAAAAATTTTTCTTTTATCATCATAATTTATTCCCTCTTTTTCTAACAATGAACCAATAATAAAAATTTCATCCCAACTAAACTTATCTAATAATTGATTATTTTCATATTTTTTTAAAAAATTATTTTTAAAATTTATAATTTTAAAACTAAAATCTCTAAAATTTTCATAGGAATGAAGATAATATGTATCAGCAATCACATCAAAATAAGATAATTGATTGAAATCATTAAATTTTTTCATAAGCATATTATTTAATTGGTTCTGACTCCATCCCTCAACTATTGTTAATTTATCAATATAATTACTGGGTTTTGTTATTTTTTTAAGGATGTTATAAATATTCGTTTCATTAGATACTACAAATTTACCATAATGAATGTTTTTAAAATATTTTGAATATACAGCTATGGAGGATTTTAGTATTTTTTTTTCAAATAGATTTAATTCTCTAAAATTATTATTTATTGTTATATTTAAATCTTGATTTTTTTTTATGTATATTAGATCATTTTCTAAAGATATATCTTTAAAATAAAAAAAATAACTCAAATAAGAAACAATTATTAAAGATGTTAAGCTAAAAATTCTTAAAAAGTAAAGCAGTGTTAGTTCCTCCAAATCCGAAAGAATTACTTAGAGCATAATTTATTTTTTTTTCTTTAGGACTTTGAGCTATTAAATTAATATTATCAGAGTTAATAGGTTCATTTAAGTTTAATGTTGCAGGAGCTAATGAATTATTTATAGCAAATATTGAAAATATTGACTCTACACTACCAGCTGCACCAAGCAAATGTCCTATTGAAGATTTCGTAGAACTGACATCAATATTAGAATTGTTGTTAAATAATCTTTTTATAGCATTTAATTCAATTTCATCACCTTTTAAAGTAGAAGTGCCGTGAGCGTTGATATAATTAACTTGGTCTGAAGATATCTTAGCCATCTTAAGGGCTTCTTGCATTGCTCGATATCCCCCATCACCATCCTCAGATGGTGAAGTAATATGATATGCGTCACCTGACATACCATATCCAACTAATTCAGCATAAATTTTAGCACCTCTTTTTTTTGCAAATTCTAATTCTTCTAAAACTAAAATTCCTGCCCCCTCACCCATCACAAATCCGTCTCTTTTTTTATCCCATGGTCTTGAAGCTTTTTCTGGTTCATCATTGAATGAAGTACTTAAACTTCTAGCAGCGCAAAATCCAGCAAGCCCTAATTCACAAACAGCTGCCTCAGCACCTCCTGCAATCATTACATCTGCAGCCCCTCTTTTAATTATTTCACCTGCATCTCCAATAGAATGTGCGCCTGTAGCACATGCAGTTACAACTGAATGGTTAGGCCCCTTGAAACCATATTTAATGGAAATTTGTCCAGAAAGTAAATTTATAAGTGAAGAAGGGATAAAAAAAGGAGAAAGTTTTCTTGGGCCTTGTGATTTAACAGTTAATGAGCCTTCATAAATAGTTTCAAGACCACCAATCCCTGAGCCAACTATAACCCCTGTTTTAATTTTATCATTAATATCTAATTGATCTATACCTGAATCTTCCACTGCCATTTTTGCAGCAACAATTCCATACTGAATAAATCTATCATTTCGCTTAATTTCTCTTGGATCTAAATATGATAATAAATCAAAATAATACTCATCTTTTTCATCATGAGAAATGTACCCTGCTATCTTACATGGAAACTCAGATACATCAAATTTATCAATTTTTTTAATTCCTGATTTGCCGTCAATTAAGTTTTTCCATGTTTCGTCTTTATTTTTTCCAATTGAACTTAATAATCCGATACCAGTTACGACTACTCTTCTCATTTTTTAATATGGAAAAATTATTTTTTACTTTCAATATAATCAATTGCATTTTGAACTGTTTGTATTGTTTCTGCAGCATCGTCAGGAATTTCAATTCCAAACTTTTCTTCAAATGCCATAACTAATTCTACCGTATCTAAACTATCAGCACCTAAGTCATCAATAAATTTTGATTCAGGTGTTACTTTTTCTTCATCGATACCCAAATGGTCAACTACAATTTTTTTTACCTGATCTTGAATTTCGCTCATTTTATTCTCCTTGATAAGTTATTTATGATTTCAATAAGATATTTATTCTGTTTATGTCAACTAATTAAACCATTAACATACCGCCATTTATATGAAAATTTTGCCCAGTTATATAAGAAGCGTCTTCAGAAGACAAAAAATAAACTAAATTTGCGACATCATCTGGATTACCAAATTTTTTCATAGGAATATTGTCTAAAATATTTTTCTTTTGTATATCATTTAATTTTTCTGTCATTGGTGATTTAATAAAACCTGGAGATACAAGATTAACGTTAATATTTCTACTCGCTACTTCCTGAGCTAAGGATTTGTAAAGACCTATCATACCAGATTTAGATGCAACATAATTAGCCTGTCCTGGATTACCAGAAACTCCAACGACAGAGGAAATACCAATAATTTTTCCAAATTTATTTTTAATCATTTGAGGAAGAATAGATTTTATAATAACAAAATTAGAGGATAAATTTGTATTCAACACTTCATTCCATTCTGTTAGCTTCATTCTAAGCATTAAATTATCAGCTGTTAAACCAGCATTATTGATTAGTATTTTAATATTGTTATGAATATTCAATATATTATCAATATCCTCTGGCAATTTATCTAAGTTAGATAGGTCTAATTTATAATAACTATGTTCTTCGCCATATAATTTTTTTAAATTTTCTAATTTTGACTCTAAGGAAGATGTAAGAATTAAATTATAACCCAATTCAAAATATTTTTTAGTTATTGCACTTCCTATTCCACCTGAAGCTCCAGTAATTAAAACTTTATCTTTAGAATTCATTGTTATTTAACTTTTCAATATCATTTATATTATTAACTGTAATTATATCAAAATTATTTGATATTCTTTTTATTAAACCTGACAATACTTTACCAGGACCAATTTCAATTACTTTATTTTCTCCAAGTTTTTCAAGACTAATTATGCTTTCAGTCCATCTAACTCTATTAGCCATTTGTGATTTTAAATTAGACACTATTGTTTCAATTTCAGAATTAACTAATCCATCATAATTTGAAACTATTGGACAAATCGAATTATTAAAATTCATTTTATTAATTTCCTTTTTAAAAATCTCTTGAGCCTCGATCATCAATTTACTGTGGAATGCAGCTGACACATTAAGAACTACAAATTTTTTTACACCATTTGATAAAAAAATATCCTGAGAATTGTCAATCTGATTTTTTAATCCAGATACAACAACTTGAATTGGGGAATTATCATTAGCTATTTCAACATCAATATTATTATTTTTAATAATTTTTTCAACAGTTTCTGAGTCAGTACCTATTAATGCTGCCATTGAGCTTTTATTTGGTTCTAAAGCAGTATTCATCAACTCTCCTCTTAATTTGAGTAAATAAGAAGTCTGAGCAATGTTTAATGATCCACTGGCAGTTAAAGCAGTATACTCTCCTAAAGAATGACCTAACATGCATTTAATGTTAAATTTATCTAATCCAAATAGTTTATCTATTGTTTTAAAAATAATAATTGAAGTGCAAAATATTGAAATTTGTGTGAAGTTTGTCTGATTTAAAAGATTTACATCATTGCCGAATAAAATTTTTTTAAGATTTATTTTTGACGTGTCTTCAATTTCTGTAAAGATATCTTTTGCAACATCAAAATTGTCAAAAAAATCCTTTGCCATACCCAAATATTGACTTCCTTGACCTGGAAAAACAAAAGTAGTCATTAAAGGTTGATTTATTTTAAAATATGAATATATGCAACCACAACTTCTCTTGATATTAAAATATTAAGATTTAACCGTGGAGTAAAATGAATAAGTTTGAAGCTGTTGTATTAATTAGCCCTGAATTATCGGTCTCTGTTTTAAAGGATAGTCTTAAACATTTTGAAGATATCATATCAAGTAAGGATGGTAAAATTGTTAACTCAGAAGATTGGGGGTTAAGAGATTTAAGCTATGATATAAATAATTTTAAAAAAGCTTTTTACAACTATTATCAATTAGAATTGAATGGAAGTAATATAGAAAATATCACTAAAATCATTAATCAAAATGATAAATTTATTAGACATCTTTTTATTAAAGTAAATAAACACCAAGAATTACCAACCGTATTAAAAAATGAAAAAAAATAAAAACAAAAAATTTAAAAGCAAGGATGAACAAAGAAATAGTCCGTTTGAAGATAAAAAAAAGTTCTGCCCCTTTAGTCACAGTAAATCACCTGTTATAGATTATAAGGATGTAAAACTATTATCTAGGTATATTAGTGAAAAAGGTAAAATTATCCCAAGTAGAATAACTAATGTTTCAAGAGGTAAACAAAAAGAATTATCAACTGCTATAAAAAGAGCAAGATTTTTATCTTTAATGTCTTACACAAATAAGTTTCTAAATAATTAAAATGAAAGTAATTCTAACAACTAATATCAAAAAACTTGGAAAAATTGGCCAATCAGTAAATGTAAAAGATGGATTTGCTAGGAATTATCTTTTTCCAAATAAAATGGCTCTAAGGGAAAATAAAAAAAATTTAGAGTATTATGAGGGAATTAAAGAAGATATTAAATTAAAAGAGGAAAATAAATATAATCAAGCTAAAGAACTTATGGAGGCTGTTAAAAAATTAAAAATAGAATTTAATAAGGAAGCTGATGAAAAAGGTCAATTATATGGTGCTATTTCAAAAAAAGAAATAATTAGTTTTTTAAAAGAAAAAGATATTACCATTCATTCTGATGACTTAATTATTAAAGATCAGATCAGATCAACAGGTGAACATGAAATAGAAGTTTGTCCGTATCCTGAAATTAGAGAGTCAATTCAAATTAAAGTAAATAAAAACTAATTTATTCACATTTTATCAAATAGATATTAACTTTTAATTTAGATTTTAAGAGAAGTAAGATTGTGTAAAAATTAAAATAAATTAAATAAATTTTGTGCAAACAAGTGAACTATATAAATTAGAGAAAAAATCTTTAGATTCATCAGAATTATTTTCAAATATAGAGGCAGAACAAGCTTTAATCGGATCGATACTATGGGATAATAGAAACTACGAGAAAGTTGCAGATTTTCTAAATCATTCACATTTTGTAGACCAAAACAACCAAATTATATTTAAAACTATATGTGAATTATTAGATAAAAATATTCTCGTATCACCTATAACATTAAAAAACTATTTAGATACTGACGATAATAAATTCGATAATATTAAATATCTAAATCAAATTAAAGATTCAGCTCCATCAACTCAGAATTCTTATCAATATGGCAAGATAATATATGATTTACATATAAAAAGAAATTTAATTGGAATAGGTCAAAATTTAATAGCAGAAACTTCTAGAAACTTAAATAGTTCAGATGGTACTGAATTAATTGAAAATACAGAAAATGAACTTTATCAGCTATCAGACTCAGGGAATACTGATAGAAAATTTTCTTTCTTAAAGGACGCTCTTAAAAATGCAGTAAATATAATTAATGAAGCATTCAAAAGAGATGGTAAAATTGCAGGAATAGCTACAGGGCTAAAGGATTTAGATAAAAAACTTGGTGGTTTACATAAATCTGATTTAATTATTATAGCTGGAAGACCCTCAATGGGAAAAACCGCATTAGGGACTAATATTGCTTTCAATGTTGCAAATGATTACAAAGAACAAATAAATGAACAAGGACATAAAGATCTTTTGGAAGGAGGAAAAGTTGCATTTTTTTCATTGGAAATGTCATCTGAGCAATTAGCAACAAGAATTCTAGCCGAGCAATCTAGAATCTCAGGAGACAAAATGAGAAAAGCAGAGTTATCAAAAGATGATTTTAAAAATATAGCAAACATTAGTTCTAAATTAGAAGATTTAAATCTAATAATTGATGATAATCCAATTTTAACTATCCCCTCTTTAAGGGCAAGGGCTAGAAGATTAAAAAGACTGCATGATATAAATTTGATTATTATTGATTATCTTCAATTAATGTCAGGTAGTCAAAATAAAAAAAATGATGGACGAGTTCAAGAGATTTCAGAAATTACTAGAGGATTGAAGGCTATAGCAAAAGAATTAAATATACCCATTATAGCATTATCTCAATTATCAAGACAAGTTGAACAAAGAGAAGATAAAAGAC
>CETH01020973.1_pt1 | contig 16737 bp, 20 predicted proteins | sample 361461 | NCBI WGS metagenome assembly CETH01 (sample SAMEA2622695, study PRJEB7988) | marine metagenome | isolation source: saline water (ENVO:00002010), including
TTTTTCTGTTTTTGACCTAATATTTCGGAAATTTGTTTTTCGTCTACTGGACACCCGATGCTTATCAAAACGGCAAAAGCCGCCCCGAAGGGCGGCTTTTAACCAGTTCGTGGGAAAGTTATTACCTTCCAACACCCTTTCCTAGAGCGGAGATAGCTGCATCTCGGACTGGGACGAAGGCCAAGATAATGAGCGCCGTAGCGACGTCCATACCAAATCGACCAAGACCCAAAACTTCGGCGCTTGCTCCGAAACCGAGCGCGGCACCATCGCCGTTTACATCTGTCGCAAGTACGAACAGATACGCCCAAACTAGGGATAGGTTAGAGCCGATGAGTGGTAATCCTTTGATCATGCCACCTACTCCGGCTAAATCGAGAATGCTGTCTAACACGGCAACTACGCCCTGCAGCAACATTCCCATAATGATAAGTGTCACAAATGTTGACATCATAATTGTGAAAGCTCCTTGTTTAAATTTAAACAATCAAGGCCAAATCGGACCAAAAAAATTGGGTAACCTGACCTGACAAAATATTAGTATTTTTCAATACTTCGTGTGCTGATAGTTAAAAATTCTTCAATTTTTAGTACAAAAATACTATTTGAGCAGGTGTTTCGTGATTCTCATTTTTTTGTCAAAAATGGTCAAATTTAGGCCAAAACCTTACGATTCGTTAAGAGCACGCCGTATATCAGAAACAAAGGTTCCTACCGAATCGGGGCCTTCACCATCTAACAGTTTTTGCACTATGGCAGATCCAACTATGCAGCCATCAGCTACTTCGGATACCTCTTTAGCTTGTTCAGGGGTGCTGATTCCAACCCCAACAAGCACAGGCTTATTAGTAAATTTCTTGCATCTTCCTGCTATAACAACTGCACTCCTGGCAAGTTCGGCGCGAACTCCCGTAATTCCAAGCAATCCAACCGCGTATACAAATCCCTTGCTTTGTGAACAAAGCGCTTCTAGACGCTTATCGGTAGTCGTTGGGGCTGCCAATAGTATGGTTTCGGTTCCATTCCCTGACGCTGCATCAAGCCATGGCCCTGCTTCGTTTAGGGGGAGGTCTGGAAGAATCGCTCCTGAGATACCTGATTCGTAAAGTGCATTTGCGAATCGCTCAAGACCAAAACGGTACGCGATGTTGTAATAAGTCATTACCGCTAAAGGAATTTCGATGTCCAAGTCGCGAATGTCCTGAAGGATGTCTAGTGGAGATATTTTTTGGGCCAAAACAATATCATTTGCCTTTTGTATCGTAGGGCCATCCATGACTGGATCAGAGAAAGGTATACCTATCTCAATTGCGTCTGCCCCTGCTTCGGCAGCGGCGTAGATAGCTTCGATATACCCTTCAAAACCACCCGTGATGTAGGGCACTAAGCATTTTCCGCCTCCATCTTTCCGTTCGCGAAGAGACTCTTCAATTCGCAAGGGACTTGTACTCATCCCAGTAATTCCATCATCTGGGTTGCATCTTTATCTCCTCGTCCAGAGAGATTCAGAAGTACAGTTTTTCCAGCGAGTTCCTCGCGCTCCCTACTCATCCAAGCAAGAGCATGAGCAGGTTCAAGAGCTGGAATAATCCCTTCAGTACGCGAAAGCAACTGAAAAGCATCAACTACTTCGCTATCGGATACTTTCTCGTACCTAGCGCGTCCGATATCGGCCAAATGAGCATGTTCAGGCCCGATTCCCGGATAATCAAGTCCAGCTGAAATCGATTCAGCTTCTAAAACTTGCCCCCACTCATCTTGCATCAGGTACGAGAGAGACCCATGCACTACACCAGGAGTGCCTCTAAATACTGCAGCTCCTCCTGCTGGTTCAACCCCTACCAGTTCTGCTTCCGTATCAACGAATCCTGAGAATATACCCAAGGCGTTCGACCCGCCACCCACGCATGCCGTTACAACGTCCGGATCCCTTCCTAGGACCTTTTGACACTGCTCGTAAGCTTCTTGCCCTATCACCCTATGAAATTCTCGGACCATCCAGGGGTATGGATGCGGCCCCATAACTGAGCCTAGGCAATAATGTGAATCTTCAACTGTTGCAACCCAATCTCGCATCGCCTCATTAATTGCATCTTTAAGTGTCCTACTTCCCGAGGTTGCGGAGATTACTTCCGCACCGAGCAGACGCATTCTAAATACATTAAGGGCTTGCCGTTCAATATCAACTTCACCCATATACACCACGCAGTCCATCCCAAACAAAGCAGCTGCGGTAGCAGTAGCCACACCATGCTGCCCCGCTCCAGTTTCAGCAACAAGTCTGTTCTTACCCATTTTTTTAGCTAGTAGAGCTTGCCCAAGAACATTATTAATCTTGTGCGAGCCAGTATGGTTCAGATCTTCTCTCTTGAGAAGTACTTTGTAACCTAATTCTTCAGAAAGGCGCTCACATTGCGTTAAAGGCGAAGGCCGGCCAGCATAATCAGCGAGTAGAGTGTTGAGCTCCTCTCGAAAAGAGATATCTGCCCAAGCTGTTCGGAAAGCATCCTCAAGAGTTTCGCATGCAGGAATAAGTGTCTCTGGTACAAACATCCCCCCAAAACTTCCAAATCTTCCATCTGATGATGGATCTATCATCGCCATGTTGGGTCATCCTCCCAGTTATATGGTTCTTCACGAAAGATATTTACCTCGTCTTGTTGGTCATTTGATTCGATCTCTGTGGAACGAGCGGCTTCAATAAACGCTCGAACTAGTATTGGATCTTTTACTCCTGGCGATCTCTCAACTCCGGTTGAAACATCCACTCCCCATGGTTGGACTTTTCTTATAGCTCCAGCAACATTGGATGGAGTCAGGCCACCAGCAAGGATAAGAGGAACACCCTGAGGTGCGTTTTCTGCCATTTGCCAGTCGAAAACTTCTCCCGACCCAGGTTCATCAGAGTCGACAAGGACAGCATCCGCGCCGAAAGCGGCAGCATCTTGAAAAGACTCAGAGCCTGCTGTAACAGCTTTAAAGACCGTCCTTACTTCAGACTTTACCTTTTGCACCTGCGTTGCAGATTCAAATCCATGAAGCTGAGCTGCCATTAGACCTGTATTGTTTATGATGCTGATCACACGGTCGGGCAATTCATTTCGGAACACTCCCACAGTTAAGATATCTGGAGGGAGCCTTCTAACTATTTCAGACACGCGTGTGATCGCCACCTGGCGCGGTGATGGAGCAAAAACAAATCCAATAGCGTCAGCCCCAACGGCAACAGCCAATAAAGCATCTTCCTCATTTGTAATTCCACAAATCTTTATGAACACGTTACGACGTTATCGGAATTCCATCGCTGAATCACAGAATTACCCTCATCAAAGCCCGCTAAAGGAAGAAATTAGCGAAGATGGGTTAGATGACTTAACGAAGGCTTCTCCAATTAGAACTGCATCATATCCAGCATCTGCAAGCACGGTGGCGTCTTCAAGATTACGAATTCCACTTTCGGCTACTGTCGTTATGGAGTTAGGGATTTCACGAATAACGCGCACTGCCCTTTCTTGATCTACTTCAAATGTGTATAGGTCTCTTTGATTAACACCAATCAATTTTGCATCCGCATTTAATGCGCGCCCGACCTCTTTTTCGTCATGTGTCTCAACCAGAGCAGCTAGTCCCAATTCTTTTGCAAGAGCGATAAAGCTTACGAGTTCCTCATCAGTAAGAGCGGAAACGATCAGCAGAACACAATTAGCGCCCATTAGACGAGCATCACAAATATCACGTTTGTCTACTGTGAAGTCCTTTCTTAAGATCGGGATTTCCGTGCTTAATCGGGCCGAGGATAGGTCATGACTTGAACCAGCAAAAAACTCTCTATCAGTCAGCACGGAGATACAACTAGCGCCAGCAGTTTCATAGAGCGCTGCCATCGCACTGGGATCAAGATTTCGATTAAGGTCTCCCTTTGAAGGGGACCTGCGTTTTATCTCAGCGATTACCGAAAGCCCTGAAGGAGACTCAAGGGCGCTAATGAAGTCTTTGGAGCCTTCCACCTTTTGGGCCTGACTAAGAAGTTGACCGAACGACCTGGAGTCTCTTTCGGCCCGATCACGATGAAAGCTAAGGATGTTTTCTAAGTAGGTCCCTGAACTCATGAAGCAATTCTAACTGAGGCTGGAACAATGGCGTTGCCGTTTGACCTCAAGCGCTAGTAATTGAGGCAGAAAATCCATCAATTTCTGCTATTCCGGGAATTTCCAGTGAACGAGAAACATAGCCAAGGCCAATAGATCCGTCGCCAGAGGGAACAGCCGATGTTACAATCCCAACTTTTTTACCTTCTACAGTTATCTCAGACCCGACTGTACAGGTGCTGGGTGAAGATATCTTACGTAAATGTTTTGCGACATTGTTTCCCCTGCTATCGAGTCGAGCGACTAGTTCCTGCCCGGTATAGCAACCTTTGGTGAAGCTCACTCCTCTCGGGACTAAATTTGTCTCTGCAGGAATAACACCCTCTGTCAGTTCTAAACCCATTTTCGGGACTCCATGAAAAATACGGATATATTCGTAATCATCTTCCTTCCCTTCCCTACTTCCTTCTGGCTTTACAACGTCAGAACCAAGCAAATCAAAACCTTCAAGAGTCTGCCATCCTACATCGGCAACGATTCTTTGTTGGTAGGATTCTCCTTTGATCTCTCTGACCCCCGTACCTAAAATTCGGACGATCTGGCTTTGGCTATTTGTAATGTCGCAGTTGACGCGGATTTTGAAACGATTTAAGCGTTCGAAAGCAGATTGGCCGAATCCTTGTTCCATATCTAGCATGTATTCTTCGGTTGATAGGCGGGTAATTCTCAACCACGCACAAAATTTTCCGTTTGGATTTAATAAGAAAGACCATGCTGATGCAAGATCAGACAAACCTTCAATATCTTGGCTAAGTTGGCCCTGAAGAAAGTTACATGCATCCGGACCTGCACACTGTAAAAAGTCTCTTTGGAGGGTATAGGCCTGGGGTTCCTGCAATAATTTATTAAGATCGGTCGCTATCAGGATAACTCCTTTCTTTTTCTTGTCATCCGCTCGGCAGGTATAACCGCCGCCAGAAGCGCAGCCGCTTTATTCCAGCATTCCTGATATTCGCTTTCAGGGTCGCTGTCAGCAACGATTCCTGCTCCAGCCTGGACTGATGCAACAGATTCTGTGATAACCATGGTTCGGATCGCAATTGCGTTATCAACGTTTCCTGATAAGTCAAAATAGCCAACTATGCCGGCGTATGGGCCACGTTTCGTTGGCTCAAGGTCATCAATGATTTGCATAGCTCTAACTTTTGGAGCTCCTGAAACAGTCCCAGCCGGAAAAGTTGCTTCGATCACGTCGATTGGAGTCTTACCTTCCATTAGTTTCCCTGAAATTTGTGAGGTTAGGTGCATTACATGACTGTAGTTTTCCAAAGTCATCATCTCATCCATTTCAAGAGTTCCGAAGCGCGAAACCCTTCCTAGATCATTTCTCGCCAGGTCAACAAGCATTACGTGCTCTGCTACCTCTTTGGGGTGCTCTCGAAGTTCGGCAGCAAGTTTTCTATCCTCTTCTTCATTCTTCCCACGGGCTCGTGTTCCTGCAATTGGACGAGAGATAACACGATCCCCCAGAACTTGAACCATTGGTTCAGGGGAACATCCAACCAACGTCACCTCGTTATGGCGGACATAATACATATAAGGACTGGGATTAGTTTGCCTAAGAACTCTATAGACGTCAAAGGAATCAGCATTCAGATCAAAGTCGAACCGTTGCGATAACACCACTTGGAAGATATCACCTGCCAATATGTGCTCCTTTGCTATCTCCACAGCGGAGCAGTATTCCTCCTTTGTCATGGTGGATTGGACCGGCGGAAGTTCACCACCAATAACTGGGGGATCAAGAAGTGTCTCCTGGATCGAGCGAGCTCCATCAAAGGCTAGGATCTCCAATCGATCTACAGCTTCAACATATGCAGCTTCCGTCTCTTGTTGAGAACTTCCACGAGGAACAATAGCATTAGCAATCAGGACAACTCGTTGCTTCCAATGATCAAAGACAGCCAATTCCCCTATAACTGAAAGAATGGAGTCGGGGATAGATAGGTCATCGTAAGGGGTGTTCGGTAGATCTTCGATCTCACGAACTAGGTCATATCCAACGTATCCCATTATTCCGCTATGCATTGGCGGAAGTTCTTCAAGAGCCGGTGATATTAATCGGTTTTGTAAGGCGTTAATAAAGTCTAGTAAATTCCCGTCATTAGGAATCTCCACTGGAGAATCGCCCAGAACCTCAATCTCTCCATTTTTTTTCTTAACTGTAAGTAAGGGATTCCTTCCTATAAACGACCACCGGCTCCATCTCTCTCCGTGTTCGACGGATTCAAGGAGGAAACCATCACCGTCTCCAACGACTCTCGTAAATGCGGCAACAGGAGTTATATAGTCTGCGACAAGTTCTTTCCAGACAGGGATAACTGTGTATTCTTTCGCTAGTTCGCTGAATTCTTCTAGCGTGGTGGTCATTGTTAGAGGTAAAGCCCAGTAGATCCTTGGTCAAGCCGCTCGGCTGCAACCGCGTGGATATCACGCTCCCGAAGAATAATGTAATCCTTACCCCGTACCTCTACCTCATAGCGATCTTCCGGATTGAATAGAACCTGGTCTCCTATTTCCATACTTCTGACGTTAGGGCCTGTTGCCTTTACTTCTGCCCAAGCTAAACGGCGAGATACTTGCGCTGTTGCAGGTATTAGAATTCCCCCTGTAGACCTTCGCTCGCCTTCATCTGTGGGAATTTCAACGAGAATCCTGTCGTTGAGCATTTTAATTGGTAGGCGCTCGGATGGAGAAGGGGTATGTTCTCTTCTTTTCTTTTCCCGCGCTTTTTTAGTCTGCTCTTCGGAAGCTGGTTGGTCTTTGTTTTCAGTTGTAGAGGTTTCAGTTGTGCTCACGATGTTCCAAGGTATCGGCTAATCATTAAAGTGTCGACTATCGATTGAATTTGTAATGTTTTATTCGTTTACTTCTTTCGAAAGGTTGGTCGTACTAGAACCCCACTGGAGTGGAGATAGTCTTTAACTTCAGAAATACTCAATTCTCCGAAGTGAAAAACACTAGCAGCTAGGAGGGCGTCAGCTGATCCTATAGTTACACCCTCAAGGAAGTCTTCGATTCTCCCTACTCCACCGCTAGCAATAATCGGAATGTTTGTTGCAGAAGAGACGGCTTTTGTAAGTTCGCAGTCAAAGCCATCTTTTGTACCGTCCCTGTCCATCGAAGTTAGAAGAATCTCTCCGGCTCCTAGCCTTTCCCCCTCCTGAGCCCACTCTATGGCATCAAGTTGTGTTGGTGTCCTACCTCCATTTATATACACCCCATAACCGCTCTTTGGTTGAGCAGCTTCATCTTGCGTATCTTTTCGAGCGTCGATTGCAAGAACTACACATTGATTACCAAACTCAGCTGCAATTTCTGAAATTAGTTCTGGTCTGTTCACTGCTGCAGTATTCACGGAAACTTTTTCTGCTCCTTCGCGAAGTAACTTTCTCGCGTCCGATACAGTTCGGATACCTCCCCCAATCGTGAAAGGAATAAATACTTTTTCTGCGCAGCGACGAACTAAGTCATAAACCGTGTCTCTATTATCAGATGAAGCCGTTATATCAAGGAAGACAAGTTCATCCGCTCCCTCTATGTCATAAAGGGCGGCAAGTTCAACTGGGTCGCCCGCATCAACGAGGTTTACAAAATTTGTTCCTTTAACGACCCTTCCGTCAGATACGTCTAGGCAAGGGATGATTCTAACTGTCTTCATTTTTCCTTTGATTTGGTTTGTTGGGCGGCAATGCATTAAGTGCGGATATAAGGTTAACTTTGTTTTCGTATAGAGACTTGCCGATGATCACGCCCCCTAGTTTTCGGTCGTCAGATTCTAGCCCTAAGAGAGCTTTTATATCATCGAGAGATCCTACGCCTCCTGAAGCAATAACATCAAGAGATGTTGAATCTAGAACTTCCTTCAAGCCTTCAGTGTCGGGCCCTAGTAGGGTTCCATCACGTTCTATCTCTGTTACTATGACGGCGTCTACACCTGAATCATTAAATTGTTTGGCCATTTCCGTAACTCTAAGTTCGGTATCATCCTTCCACCCTCTAGTTGCTACTCGCCCGTTTCTTCCATCGAGACCTACGGCGACGCGATGCCCTCGGCGTGTCAGGCCTTCTATAAGAGTTGGGTTTTCTACTGCGGCAGTTCCTATCACGACACGTTCCACTCCACTGTCGTAGAGCGCTTTAGCGGAATCAACGCTTCGTATCCCGCCTCCTACCTGAATCGGGATTGGAGTCGAAGAAGCTATTCGAGAAATTATTTCCCGATTCTCTGGATTTCCTGTCCGAGCAGCGTCAAGGTCAACAACATGTATCCACCGAGCACCCTCAGAAGCGAAGTGCAGTGCCTGCGATACTGGGTCTTCGTTGTAGATTTTTTCAAGATCGTAGTTTCCTTGATGCAGTCGAACGCACTTCCCATTTACGATGTCAATAGCCGGATAAATGACAAAATCCATTAAATCCCCTTACAAGAATTGACGAAATTTGCTAAAAATTCTTTACCTGCATGACTAGATTTTTCTGGGTGGAACTGCGTCGCAAAAACATTTTCCGATTGGACCGCAGCTACAACATCATTTCCATAACTGCATGTCGCTGCAACTATCTCGTTATTTGAAGATAGATCTGCGGCATATGAGTGCACAAAGTACAACCATTTTCTGTCTAATCCTTTAAGTATCTGAGATTTTTTCCGAACATGTATGGCGTTCCATTGCATTTGCGGTCGCCTTACATTTTCTGGAAGGATACGGACTTCTCCTGAAAGAACTCCCAGCCCTTGGTGATTTGGCGACTCTTCCGATCCTTCAAATAGTAGTTGCATCCCGATACAGATACCTAAAAATGGACGACGGGATTCAATAGCATCCAAGGCCATCCGGTCGACACCAGTACTTCGCAGTGCTTCAATACACGTTCCGAAGTTTCCAACTCCGGGCAGCACCACACCATCTGCCTTTTTAATCATTTCAGCTTGAGCAGTGAGAACCGCTTCTGCGCCAGCTATTTCTAAAGCTTTCTGCGCTGACCTTAAGTTCCCGATGCCATAATCAAGCACCGCAATCGTCGGCATATTTATAGAACACCCTTAGTCGATGGTATTTGACTTCCACGAACCCGAACAGCATCAGATAAAGCCCGTGCCATACTCTTGAATAACGACTCAATGATGTGGTGTGTGTTTTTCCCTCGCACCAAGACTTGGTGAGCAGTGATGTCTGCACAGCTTACAAAAGCTCGCCAGAATTCCTCTACCAATTGAGGGTCGAATGGAGGGTCACTAAGGATCTTTTGCCCAGGGGGGTTAATTTCATAATGCAGAAATGGCCTGCCCGATAGGTCTAGCGCAATTTCGACAAGTGCCTCATCAAGGGGACAAGCAGCAGTTGCGAATCTTTGCACACCTGCTTTGTCCCCAATGGCTTGCTTGAAACATTCACCGATAGCAATTCCGACATCTTCAACTGTGTGATGGGCGTCTATCTCAAGATCGCCATCGGCCTGAACGGAAAGATCAAAACCGCTGTGCCTTCCCAATTGGTCAAGCATATGATCAAAAAATGGTAGGCCGGTAGAGATATTTGTCTTCCCACTACCGTCGATTGTTAAAGAGACATTAATTTCAGTCTCTTTCGTAGTGCGTGAGTACGTCGCTTTTCTTTGTTCCATTACACCAGTATTGCTTCAAGATGCTCAAGAAACGAGTTATTTTCATCTGTAGTTCCAATTGTGACCCTCAAGCACCCGTCAAGCCTTGGCCACGACGAACAGTTTCTCACCAAAATTGACCTTTCGAGTAGCGCTTCCCATAGGGACGCACCTGAAATTTTTGCATCATCAGTTGGTCGGAAGAGGATGAAATTCGCTCCGCTCGACCATTGCCGGATAGGAAGAGCGGAGAGCTTTCTCGCCATTCTTTCTCGCTCTTCAATTAGAAGGTCTATACGTGAATGCATGTCCCCTATGTGTTGGAGAGCTAGAGATCCAGCAATTTGTTTCATGGAGTCGAGATGGTATGGGAGAACTACGTTTCTAACATTTTCGATTATCCCATCTGGTGCTACTACATACCCCAGCCGAATTCCTGCCATGCTCCATGTCTTTGAAAAAGTCTTTGTTACAGCTATGTGGGAACCTTCACGAATGAGATCAACTGCAGTCCAATCAGAAAATTCTCCATAAGCTTCATCGATAATAACGAGAGTCCCAAGATTTGAACATTTCTCGATAACCGATTCAACGAACTCCCTCTGTGCAACTACGCCTGTGGGATTATTCGGTGAGCACAGGAAAAGTACATTTGGCTCTTGTTGAAGTACAGCATCAACAGTTGACTCTTCTATAGTGAAATCTTCGCTACATTCTCCAATAATCACTTCAGTCCCAGTAAGAGCCGAGATATGAGAGTGAAGGGCATACGTAGGTTCAAACACTGATGCTTTTCTTCCAAACCCCCCGTATGCAAGTAGTAAACTTTGGAGGACTTCATTAGACCCATTTGCCGCAAGTACCATGCTGGAGTCCACATTGTGAAATTTAGCGATATCACTATGGAGTCGAGTTGCCATTCGATCTGGATAACGGTTCCAGTCAAGCTTCAATAACTCCCTGCCTAGATCTTCTGCCAATTCCTTAGGTGGCGGGATCGGACTTTCATTTGTGTTGAGTCGAATTTCAACATCAACCTGTGGGGAGTGGTACCCCTCAAGCAAAGAAAGGTCGTCCCTAATTTTTGGCAAGTTCATGACTCCCCTTCCAATCTAAATCTTATGGAGTCAGCGTGTCCGCTGAGGCCCTCTGCTTCAGCTATCTCTATTACGCTTTTACCAATCTCCTTAAGCGCCATGTCTTCAACTGAAATTATGTGTATATCTTTGCAAAAATCGGCAACCGTCAGAGCACCAGCAAAACGAGCACTCCCATGAGTTGGAAGGACATGAGATGGCCCGGCCACATAATCGCCCACTGAGGCCGGAGACATGTTTCCTAGGAACACAGCACCAGCATTTTGCAAAAGGCCCAAAAGGCTTCTTGGATCAGATGTCATTAGCTGCAAATGCTCTGGGGCTACGATATTTGCAACTTCCATCGCTTGCTGTGGGTCTTTAACCAGAACAGCATACCCCCCATTGACAAAAGTCTCGGCAATCATCTCTTTACGTCCTGAGACCGAAACCATCGACTCTAATTCAATCAGAATTTTCTCGATTACTTCCTGCTCCCAAGAAATGAGCCATGCAAGGCCATCCGGCCCATGTTCAGCTTGAACGATTAGGTCAATGGCCGCATATTTGGGTGACGCACTCTCGTCAGCGATAACAACGATTTCAGAGGGGCCAGCAAAAGATGACGCAACCCCAACATCGCCAGCTACTTGTCTTTGCGCCGTCGCCACATAGAGATTACCCGGTCCGACTATGACATCTACAGCTGGGATCGTTTCAGTCCCATAAGCCATCGCTGCTATGGCCTGAGCCCCACCAACCGCATAAACAGCCGTTACTCCTGCAATCTTTGCAGCTGCCAGCGTCGCTTGGTTAACTAAACCAGATGCATCTGGGGGAACACAAACTATGACCTCCTTAACTCCAGCCACCTTCGCCGGAATAGCTGTCATCAGAAGTGTTGAAGGATACGCCGCCCTGCCGCCAGGAACATAGCACCCTGCTCGTTCAACTGGCTGATGCTTAGTTTCGATAACAATTCCTGCATCATTTGTCACCTCAGCTTCCAAGATCTGAGTTTTATGGAAATTCTGAATCCGATTTGCTGCATCCTCTAATGCTTCCCTCAAGTCGGTCGAAATAGAATTTAAGGCTAATGTCATTTCAGAATCGGGAACTCCTAGAGATTTAGGTGTCCGCCCATCGAACTTCTCTGCGTAATCGCTGAGGGCACTATCCCCGCCCTCTCTTACGGTTGCAATAATCTCAGCAACTAATTCTTCTGGAGCAACTCCTTCTAAATTAGGTCTTGGCAGCGATGCAGTGACCTCTTCATCGGCGACTCTGGTAAGGTCGAGTTTATTTAACATACCGTCTACGGTATACGCGGGAAAGGCTACTTGGGGAGCATTTTCCACTAGGAGCGAGATTATGGAAAACAACGATCACAAACGCGAGCAAGGTATAGCTGAAATATCCTCCGCAGGTTTTCAAATTGATGACCTAATCTCTCGGGTAGTAACTGTCGCCAAAGATATGGAAGCTTCAGCATTTGAAAGCTGCGCACATGAACTATTCGAAGTCGAACGTGCACTGATATCAGCGAATCGAAGACTACGAAGAGCTGCTGCCGACCTTAGAGAGTAAATGCGCTAGGACAAAAATAATTCAAACTACACTCATCACAATTGGGATTTCGTGCAAAGCAAACTCGCCTTCCATGCAAAATCACGCGCAAACTAAACTCTCCTCGCTCTTTCGCTGGCAGCATAGGGTTTAATGCCAACTCGATCTTTACGGGGTCAGTTTCCTCTGTAATAGATAACCGCCTGGACAATCGCCCCACATGAGTATCGACGGGAAGTCCAGAAAGCCCAAGAGCAACGCTGCGAACTACATTTGCAGTTTTCCTGCCTACGCCAGGAAGAGAAACAAGATCAATCATCGATTCAGGGACTTGACCATCGAATTCCTCTACCAGCCGTTGTGCCATTCCCACAAGATTTTTAGCTTTGCCCCTAAAGAGCCCGATACTATTTATGTACGTTTCAACTTCCTCTACATTCGCAACTGATAACTCCTCTGGGCTAGAGAAGCGCTTAAATAGATCCGGTGTCGCTTTATTCACAGATACATCTGTAGCTTGAGCCGAAAGAATCGTCGCTGCTAAGAGCTGAAATGCATTCTTGTACTCCAATTCGCATTCAGCCTCTGGGTATTCTGCCTTTAACTCTTCATGAGTCCGTAAACAGCGACCCTTCGGACTTCTTGGTCTTGCCATAATTTCAACATACAACAGCTCATGCCCGATAGTTTGGAGATATGGCAATTGTTATCTCTTCCACTACTCCTAGAGGTTACGTACTATCAATCACAGTTACAGATGGACATAACCGTTCAGATTTGAACCAAGATATAAGTGAGGTTTTAAATAGCTCTAGATGCTCAAAGTTTCAGAAGGGGGATGAGATCCAACTCTGGATAGAAAATTCGGATAACGAAGACCCTAACCGAATCGCCTCAACTGGTTTTACTCCATATCGTGACTTAGTTCAGCTCCGGTGTCCTTTACCAGTGGATGAGTCAGCTCTTAAAACTAGAATTTTTGAACCTGGCGTGGACGATGACGCCTTCCTCTTGGTCAACAGTAGGGCATTTGCTTGGCACCCAGAGCAGGGGGACCTGAACAAATCTAGTTTCGCAGAACTGAAAGATGAGAAATGGTTTGATCCGGAAGGTTTTCTTCTTTACGAGATTAACGGCCAACTAGCTGGCTTCTGCTGGACGAAGATCCACAAGGACCATGGGCCCCCACTCGGTGAAATTTACGCTATCGCAATTGATCCGGATTATCACGGAACAGGTCTCGGGAAACCGATGACTGAGGCCGGCCTGAACTACCTTCACTCGAAAGGCATTTCGACAGGAATGCTTTACGTCGAATCCGACAACATTGCTGCACTTCGCACATATGAAAGAATAGGCTTCTTACATTTTCTCACTAATCGTGCTTTCCGATACCGTGTATAAAGCTCACAAGCAAAGATATCGTTCAAACCTATATGGCAGGTAAAAATAACGACATGAATATGAATCTTGACAAAGATAGCCTCCCTGAGGGTGACGAGAAATATGAGGCAGTTCAGGAAATGTTCGATCGCATTGCACCTCGGTACGATTTCGTCAACAGAATTATGACGTTTCGTCTTGATGTTCGCTGGCGGAAAAAAACAGTTAAAGCACTTGCGCTGCCTCCTGAATCCATAGTGGCCGATCTCGCATGTGGGACAGGAGATTTCTGCGTAGAGTTGGAGAAAGCTGGGATGCTCCCGCTGGGATTTGATTTTTCTTTTGGAATGCTTAGCGCTTCGCCATCCTTCTCAATACTTTCTCAGGCAGATGTCCTTCGGTTACCTATTAGGGAGAATTCTATAGATGGAGCAACATGCGGTTTTGCTCTTCGAAACTTGACAGAACTTCCGGCTTTCTTTCAAGAAGTAAGTCGAGTTCTCAAACCAGGTGGAAGATTTGGATTTCTAGATGTTGCTGAACCTGAAAATCGTTTCTTGAACTGGGGGCACCATCTCTATTTCGATCGCATTGTTCCGAAAGTTGGAGCGTTCTTTTCAGACAAGTCCGCTTATTCATATCTACCAAGGTCATTCTCTTATCTTCCTCCATACCAGGAGATAATTAGCATGCTTGAGCAAGCCGGATTTACTCAAATAGAACGAAAACTCTTTACTCCGGGATCAACTCAGTTGTTCACTGGAGAGAAGATCTAGGTATCTATTATGAACTCAGGACTCCACCATGTCGCCCTGAACGTGACTGATGTAAAAATTGCTGTAAATTTCTATTTGAAATATTTTGCTTTTGTGGAGGTGGCAAGACCAAATGATAGGCCGGGTGCTTGGCTTCAGGCAGGTGATGGGAGCCAGATTCACCTTCGCAAGGCTGAAGTTCCTGAGGACAATGGTCAACACCTAGCTTTGCTCGTTGAAGACATTAACAAAACATACAAATCGCTTTGCGATACTGGGATAGACGTAACGCCACCTAAACCAATTGGTTCAGGTCTTCAATCGTTCCTTCATGACCCTTCTGGAAACCGTCTTGAAATTCATCAAATTGCTTGACTCAAAGGCCAGTTGCTAAACCAATTGATAAAAGAAGACCTGCCAACAAATGAAGCTTTGCTGTATTTTCGAGGAGTTTAATAAGATCTGAGGAACTCTCCTTGGTGTAAATATTGTAAATCAATCTCATGCAGAGCGGAAGAACAGCAACAGCTATGAGTGAGAGAAACGTATACAGAAAAGCTATGACCACATACGTACCAACTGCCCCCAAAAGCATAAGGGTATAAAGCATTTGGGTTTTTGACTTCCCAAGCCGAACAGCGAGTGTTTGCTTACCTGTCATCGAGTCAGTTTCGATATCCCGAAAATTGTTTATTACTAGAAGTGCCGAAGCTAATAGGCCGACAGGGATACTAGAAATAATTGACTGTATTTCTATCGTTTCTGTTTGGATAAAAGCGGATCCAACTGTTGCGACTAATCCAAAGAAAATAAATACAGAAATCTCACCATAACCGGAGTATCCATATGGTTTCGACCCTCCCGTGTAAAACCAAGCGGCTATAATAGCTACGCATCCGACAGCAACCAGCCAAAGGCTCGTGATAATAGCAAGAATAAGTCCAGCTATGGCAGCTACTATAAATGATAAGAAGGCTGCTAATTTGACCTTGCTGGGTTCAACTAGTTCAGAACCTACCAGTCTTCTTGGACCAAGTCTGTCTTGATCAGTTCCCCGAATACCATCGGAGTAATCATTCGCATAGTTAACACCTATTTGAAGGGCTACCGATACCGCAAGAGCAAGAAGAAATCTTAGTAGGTTAAAGTCTGTTTCAATTGATGAAGTCCCTACGAGAACTGGAACAATCGCAGCCGGAATAGTTTTCGGGCGCGCACCTTCAACCCATACGCCGAGTTTCTGTATCGGCTGCATCAAGGGCCTTAGGAAGCAGCTCCCCCAAGTATGGCTTTTATTTCAAGGAACTCTTCGAGACCGTGCGTTCCCCACTCTCTTCCATTTCCAGACTGCTTATACCCGCCAAATGGAGCGTTGAAGTCAGGGCCTGCCCCATTAACATGCATGTTTCCAGTTCGGATTTGGCGGGCGATCTCTACGGCCCGATCATGGCTCCCCGAAATATATCCTGCAAGCCCATATACCGTGTCATTTGCGATAGAGACTGCTTCTTGATCATCTTCATAACCGATCATAGACAGTACAGGTCCAAATATCTCTTCTTGAGCTATTTGCATATCATTGGTGACATTCGCGAACAGAGTCGGCCTAACGTAGAAGCCCTTCTCAAGCCCGTCTGGCCTTCCTAGACCCCCACACACTAGTTCTGCTCCTTCATCAATACCAGCTTGGATAAGCGCTTGGATCTTGTTCCATTGAACTTCTGAAACCACCGGACCAATGGTTGTCCCATCGCTAGTAGGATCCCCGACCGATACCGCCTCCATCGATGCTTTAGCGATTGCTTTAGCGTCTTCCATTTTTGAATTAGGCACCAGCATTCTTGTTCCCGCATTACAGGACTGTCCAGAGTTCATGCACATTCCGAAGGCATCTCTGCCAACAGCTTCTTCAAGATTCGCATCATCAAGAATAATATTCGCTGATTTACCTCCGAGTTCCTGTGCAACTCGCTTTACCGTGGGAGCGGCGTTCTTTGCGACTTCGATCCCTGCTCTGGTCGATCCAGTAAATGACATCATGTCTATCCCAGGATGGGATGACATATACGATCCAACTGTCGGCCCGTCACCATTAACTAGGTTGAAAACACCTGCAGGAACACCTGCTTCGTGCATTATTTCTGCGAAAATAATAGCGTTTAAGGGTGCAACTTCAGACGGTTTCAGCACCATGGTGCAGCC
>CETH01443756.1_pt1 | contig 16735 bp, 8 predicted proteins | sample 361461 | NCBI WGS metagenome assembly CETH01 (sample SAMEA2622695, study PRJEB7988) | marine metagenome | isolation source: saline water (ENVO:00002010), including
CAATTTCATTAGCAAATGATACTTTAAGAGCATGAAAGGAATTATTTATTAACTTTATTGATTCAGCTGTTTTTGGATCAGTAGATATTATTTCACCATCAATTTTAGAATATAATTTCTTCATTATATTAAATGACTTATCTGAACTAGTACCAATGATTGTATACGGAGGATGATAAAAATCTTTAATGGCACTACCTTCTCTCAAAAATTCAGGATTAGATACCACATTAAAATTATCTGAATGATCATATTTGAAAGAATTATTAATTATTTCTGTTATTTTCTCATTAGTACCTGGTAATACAGTACTTCTAATTACTATAGTTAAATATTTCTCTCTATTTAACATCATTTTTGCGATATTTTTTGAAACGTTGTATATATTTTCCATATACAACAAACCCTTACTATCTATTGGCGTATCGACACATATGAATACTAAATCTGAATTATTTATTGCATAATCATATTGTACTGTTCCAATGATATTTTTCGATAAAACATTTTTTGATAATATTGCTTCAATACCTTCTTCTTTTATAATGGATTCACCATTATTTAATCTATCTATTTTATCTTGGTCCCTATCGAGGCCAATTATTTTATGCCCAAGGTCTGACAAACATGCACTAACAGTCAAACCAACATAACCTAATCCAATTACAGTCACTTTCATTTTTTTGTTTCAGTTTTTAACTTATTTTTTATTGATAATAGTATTTCAAAAAAATTTTCTTTTTTAAGTAAAATTGAAAAACTTATTAGTGTAATAGCACTAAAGTTTAACATAGATAATATCATTTTTGCACTCTCAAGTATGATTATATTCATATTAGATAGTACATTATACTCAATGATATTTTTTGATATAATAATCGCAATTATTGACATTCCAACAACCATAATTTTAATAGTAATATTTTTTATTATAACTAAAGGCGAGTTTATTTTTTCTTTTAAAAAAATATAGTATGATAGTAGGCCAAAAAATGTAAATACTATAAATCTTGAATATGCAATTATATACAAATCATTTTTAACCACGTTTATAAAGAAAAAAATGATGCTAGTTAAAACCATCATCGAATTAAGAATAATTAAAGTTTTAAAATCTCCCTTCAAGTTTAAAAATAAAGAAGGTAATATTCTTATAGTAAAAAACATCATGCCAATACTTAAAACATAAAGTATTTTTATACTCTCCACGAAATCTGGAAGAAAATTATTTATAACTATTACAAAGAATAAAAACCCATTTCCAATAATTAAAACATTAATAAAATGGCTAATATTTAAATAGAATTTGGTTTTTTCATGAATATTTCTTGAACTTTGACCTCTAGGTATTTTTGATAAAAGCGCAATATTTCTAAATAAATAATTATTTATTGAGGATGGTATTGCCTTAATTAATGTAATTAACCCTATTGCGTATCCATAAATACCTAAATTTTCTAATGTAAAAAATAAAGGCATCAACAAAATTTCAAATGACCAAAAAATTTTATTAAGAGCACTTATTGAAAAAACTGATAACCCAATTTTATTAAGGTTTTTAAACAATGAAAAATCTCTTTCAAATTTTGGATTTATATTGATGTTAATTCTCACAAATAGTACATATAAAATATCACAAATAACATATCCAGCTAGAAGACCAATTATTTCAAAATAATAAACGAGTATAATTGTAAGTAATGGCTTTATTACTGCTAATGCTATATTTACTTGGCTATTCAACTTATAATATCCATCTCCACTAAAAATTTTTCCAAAAAAGAGAACTAGCCTTTGTGATAATATTGTACAAAATAATATGACAATAATGGTACCATTAAAATCATCAAATAAATAATTATCTAAGTTGTATAAAAAAATAATTATAAAAATTCCAACAACGGATGAAAGCAAGCTATACGTAAATACCACATTAATAGAATCTTTTAAATCTACTTTATTAGTTTTAAAGTCTGACAGGGGGATTTTACGCTGCAAGGCTTTTGTAAGGCCAAAGTCCAATAAATTTACATAGCCAACAATTGTTTGAAAAATTTTTACAATACCAATTCCAAACGGTCCAATTATACTTGCGGTTATTATTCCAGCCGGAATACTTAATATGCTAGATAAAGCAGAATTTAAAATCAACCATATTAAATCAGAATGAGTACCAAAATTATTTGAGCCAATTTCTTTTTTCTTCATGGATATTATACTTTTCCCCTAAATTGAACTGACATAGTGAAAATTACACTTATCAGCCTACATAGCTTTATTAGTTTAGAATTAAACCTTTTTCTTCAGAGAATTTTTTATACAATATTTTTGATAATGCATCAGGAACGTTTAGCAAAATCTTATTTTGATTTTTATTTATTTTGTTTTTACTAATCAATAATGAAATCATGTAAACATTTTTTATACTCTCTGGTAATGTAGTATACTTGTTTGGATTTCCTAAATATCCAAAAATTTCTACAAAATTTGGTTTAGGGTTTAGAGAAAAAATATATTTTATAAAATCAATAAGGTTTACAGTTATATAGTAATTTTTTATCCCTCCAGGATTTAATACAAAAGATTCATTTTTATTAATTACTTCTGGAACATCAATTTGTCCTCGTATATCAAATACGAGCGATTCTTTTGTAGAATACCATAATTCTTTAATTAGTTCTTTATATTTTGGCTCATGTAACATTACTCCCCATGACTGGATTAAATCATAGTAATCCATTTTAATCTTTTTTTTGTCTGTATCGTAAATGCTGAAATTGCCTTTAGGATAAAGTTCACTCGCTTTCATTATTAATGATTCTGATATATCAACACCATAATAATTAATAGTTGGTTCAAAAGTTTTTAAAATATTATAAAACCCACCACAAGCACAACCTACATCAAGAATATTTATATTTTTTTTTAAAATACGGGGTATAAAATATTTTTCTGATTCAAATAATTCATTATGATGATGTCTATTATTAAGGTATTTATCAATGTAATAGTCAGTCTTATAAACGTTAACAGATTTATTTTTCTTAATCATGAATTTCTATTTTTTTTCAAAAATTTTCTTAAAATTAGCTCTAAAAATACTATCCTTATCAAAAATATCATTATTATCAAATCTAGGGATCTCATATGTATTATTTTTATCAATCTTTTTTACAAAGTCTCTATTCATAGTGACTGCAGAATAAATATTTGAAAACTCTTTTAAAATTTTTAAAGTATTTTTATTATATGTTTGTGGATGACCATAGGGGTATGCAAAACTAAAAATGTCTGTTTTTAAGTTATTTTTAAAAAAATCATATGAGGTATTTATCTCATAATATTGATCATCATAATTTAATCGACTTAAAACAGGATGACTGTGAGAATGAAGACCAATTTCAAACTGATTATCAATTAATAATTTCAAATCTTCAATACTTAAGTAAAATTCGTCAACAATTTTTTCTTCCTTATCATGAAATATATTTTTAAATATTTTTGTCAAAATTTCAGATAAAATATTGTAAGGTAAACGATAGTTCAATAAGGTTTTAAATTTTCTAGTATGATCATTATCATAACGATATAATTTATCTTTTAATAATTTTGGTAATTCGTCAAGAACAAAACTTTTTGCATCATAACTATCCAGGATTTCGTAGAAAATATTTTTAAAATTATTAATTCCTAGTTTAGCTTGTATTAAGTGGATTTTATGAACATTCATTATTTTTTTTTCTAAATATGGTAACGAACTAATATAAAGTGTTGCTTTGATATTATATCTCTTTAGAATTGGATAAACATTTTTAATAAAATCTTTAGTTCCATCATCAAATGTTATACCTACAATAGGTCTTTTTATATTTGATGAATTATTTATCAATATTTCTTGAATTGTTAACATTTTACAATGTTTATTTAAAACTTTAATTTGATTATTAAATCTTTTTGGAGATATACCATTTAAATGTTTAAAAATTTTCAGCGAATTTGAATAACAATAATGGTAGTTTATTATGCACGAAGAAAAATGATTATATTCAATTGCTTGCATAATGATTCATAGATTAAAGAATTATAGATGAAAATTAAAAAGCCTCATTATTTAATGAGGCTTTTTAATTAATACTGAGTCTAAACTATTTTTTTTAGAAGCCGACTTTAAGACCAATGTTAAATGACATGGGTAAGCCAAAATAAACCTCTGCATCTGATGCATTACCAGTGCTTTCCCAGCTGTTGTATGGACTATTATTTGTTGCATCTTGAATATAAACGGCATCTAGAGCATTGAATACATGCAAGTATAGTTCAGGTTTTACAGGACCGAACTCCACAGGTAGATCATAATAGGCATGTATATCTACCACACTGTAATCAGGCGCCTGCCATGAATCCCACCTATCTACTTCATCACCTTCACTATATTGCTGTCCTGAAATACTCCAGTCTGAATAGTTGCCCATGTATGTTCTCATAAGTAGGTTAACCCTAAGACCTTCAATGGGTGTTAAGGTAAGTCCTGTAATTATATTCGTCTGAGGCATATCACCAACCTTCATTCCTTTCAAGGCGTATGAGTAAGATTCATCTGCATCACCATCACGATAGGTTCCTGAAGCATCATCAGTAAATTCCCAATTTCCTAAACCAACACCAAAATCTAATCTGACCATTTCATGCAACTGAGCTGCGAGTTCAAATTCTATACCCGAATGGTTCTGGTTTATTCCTGTTAGGTATACAATTATATCATCTCCATCAGGATTTTGAACCTGTCTAGTTTGTATCCTATCATTCCATGAGGTACTATAAAAATTTAACTTTGCAGCCATTGAACCGTCATTTGATCTAGAATTTAAACCTATTTCAAAAGCATTAAACTTTTCATTAGTAGGGTCGGTTGACATCTGCGCGTTCCAATCTTGAATCACTTGATCAAAAATAGGAGCTTTATCGATAAGCCCGAAATTTGCCCAAATATCTACTTGATCATAAAGTTTTCCAAAAACTGGTATAAAACCACCTATCGAAGACAACTTATCTCCTAGATCATACATAACACCACCTTTAACCTGCATAGTAGATATAGGGTCTGCTTCAATGTATAATTCACCATCATGCCCGCCCATGTCATCACCTGGACGCTCTACCCAATCCGCATCACTACCATTCTTAGATTGGACATAGGAGTAATCATAATTTTCTGCCTTTTTGAAGTGGTCCCACATTGTATACTTTACAGTTGTCATACCAGCCATGCCGTATGCAGAAATATCTCCTTGACTATACTGTGCTTGACCAAAAAGTCCGAGCCAATCGACAGTGTTTGTAAAATTGTAATCAATAGGATCTCCAAGACCCTTCTGCTGTCCATCAGCGTCAAAATCACTATCTGTATTTACGAAGAATTCTCCTCCGAGCAGATCCCTGATTGTTTTAACGTGATAAATCTGGGCGGTACGCCAGTCGAGACCTACCTGGGTTTTGATATTACTATTTACATCATAGTTAAGTTTTGAAATGGCACCTATAGTTGACTGCCTATTATTGCTATTTCTGAGTATACCTATCGATTCCTTATCACCTCTATCAAATTCTCTTTTGTAAGCATAAGCCATGCCTGCTGGTGCAGAATTAATGGCAATCAAAGCATCCCAATCCCTGGTCCAGGGAGATGGACCATAGTAAAATTTATAATTGTTTGATTCTGCGGTTCCAGCATCGCTAACACCATTTGCATCTTTTGTTGTAATAGTGCCATATGTGCCTGTACCACCACCCATACCACCACTCCAATAGGCGGTAGTATATAAGCTCATCTTATCATTCATGGTCCAATAATGATTTAGAGAAACTTGCGGTTTATGAAAAAAGTTTTCCCTTTCGGCAAGGTTACCAGCTTCATGTCTATCAACACCATCAAAGGTTGAATACATCTGAAAATGTTGACCACCTGCTGCATCTAGGATAGCTTGCGAAGCTTCTGATATATCGGAGACATTTTGGTTAAAATCACGACCAACCTCCATAAATTCGCCATCATTTTCCTCAAGCGCAGCCACATCATAGGTTTCTAAGTCTTTTGCAAATTCCGTATCATATACTGCAACATTTTGCTTGTAGAGGTTTTGACCATGTCTTTGTGGAGCACCAAGCGCATAAAACTCGAATCGATGTGCATCATTCAAAGAGTAACTTGCACCAAAATAATAGGCCCAAGCATCTGTCCATGTTCCCTGAACATAACCTTCTCCGGTTTTTCTAACAATTGTACCACTTAGTGCTAGCTTATCATCCATGAGTAAGCCAGAGTGATATGATAGTGTACTTTTCAGAAAGCCATAAGCACCTAGCTCTTGCTTAAACATACCTCTACGGTCTTGTTCGGTTGGATCGGTAATTACATTCATTGAACCACCGATTGATGGCGTTGCTAAGTTTTGAGCGCTTAGACCTTTTTGCATTTGTATAGAGCTAGTTGCATCTGCTACACCATCCCAATTAGACCAATAAACCCAGCCGTTCTCCATATCATTGACAGGAACACCATTTATCATGATGGCTACATTTCTTTGGTTAAAACCACGCACATTAATTCTGGCATCTCCAGCGCCACCTCCCTGTCCGGTTGAATAAACACTAGGAACCGTGTTCATCGCCAAAGGAATATCTCTTGATCCAAGCCTCAACTCAAGTTCTTCTTTATCAACATTCGTATATGCAACAGGAGTATCTTCACCTGCTCGAGAAGCAAGTACTTCTAGAGCATTCATTTCAATTACCACCGCTGTTAAAATAAATTCTAGCTTATCTGTATCAGCATATAATGTTTGAGATTCATGGCCAATCATAGAAGCAGTAACACTGGTACCAGCTTGGATATTTTCTATTGTGAAATTACCTTCTTCATCAGTGGCTGCACCATCATCACTACCATCAACCAAAACATTAGCGCCTGCTAAGGGAGATCCACTATCATCAAAAACGCTTCCACTGAGGGTCATCGTTTCAGACGAAGCAGCACCTTCATCTGATAGATCAAAATCATCTTGCGATTTGATTGGGTTGAATAAAAGTGTAAAACAAAAAAGAATGAATACTATTCTATCTATATTAAGCATCGTTGATATACTCCTTTGGTTATAACATTAAAGATCAAATATACTAGGAAGGTATATTGCTCAGATATTTTATTATCATTAACAATAAATTCCTAGAATGTATTTGATCTACTGGTGCAAGTTTAAAATATAATGTCAATTAATTCAAAGAAATTTTACCACAAAATTACAAATCAAAATGGTTAATTCAGACCTCTTATTGCCTTATTAATTTTAGGCATATTATCATAGAGTATTGCAATTGTCACACCCATCATTAGTCCTATAATTAATGCGACAGTCATACCTCTTCTCCTCTTTGGGGATTCTCTAAAAACTGGTATTTCTGGGGCATCTAAGACTGTTAAAACTGTATTTTTTTCTACAGCTTCTATTTGAGCTAATTCTAACTCCCTTTTTAGAGTAATATATATTTGTAGTTGAACCTGAACTTCACGTTTCAATCTATCCTCCTCTAATAACAACGCTGGAGAACCGGATATATTTCTGTTCTGTTCTCTAAATTTTTTGAGAGTCATTTCTGCTGATTTCAACTCTTCATCAACAATTGCTATTCGATCACGTATAAACGTTCGTTTTTCATTGATCTTTTTTAGCTTAAACCTCTTTTGCATGCTTATTAGTTCATCTAAAATTGCATCTGCAATATCTTTTGCAAGCTTTGCTTCTGGTGCTGTTACTGATATAGTTAGCAATGGAGAATTATAGCCCTGGCTTATATTTATTCTATTTTTTAATTTTTTAAATGCTAATTCTCTTCGAACATCATCATTCACACTAGATCTATCTTTAACGAGAATATCCAGTAAAGAAACACTATCTCCATAGCTTGCAGTATTAAATCTTTTTTTTAGTAAATTAAGTGATAAGGTTTTGCTTCTAATAATGTCTGGAAACAACTTTGCTGAAGATATATCATTAGTTGCTGATGCCACACCGCCAAGACCAAATTGATCCATGATACTTGATACAGAATTTGCTGAACTAGCATCTTGATTAGGAAGTACTGTCCCTTTTGATATGAAAATTGGATTTGAGAGAATGAATAAATGAACTGCAGATAGAATCAGAATAAATACTGTAATGCTAAGTATTAGAGTCCAATTTTTGATAATACTTCTAATGCCAGATTTAATAATATCAATGTGCGTGGCTTCCTCATTTGAAAAGTCAGGAGTGTTGGCGACTATAATTTTAGAGGCCTTCAATGATTCATTATTATTTTCAAATTCATTAACCTCCTTTATTTTACTTTTTGCTTTTTTGACATATTTATAAGGAACAACGTCACGATTCTTCCAATTACTTACAACTTGAGGACTAACTTCAAGCTCTCTGGCTATATCCGCTAATCGGTAAATACCAAGTTCTTTTTCAAATAGTTTATGTAATTCTTTAAATGTCATAGCTAACTGGAAAATTGTGTTTTTATACTAAGAACTAGCATCTTGCGACAATACCCTTATCATTAAATAAGCTTGGATTAAATCAGCATAAATACCGGTCAGTGAAGTAACATATTCTGTAATATTAAAAGGCTCTACATCTTCTTTTTTACCAACTTTTATCACAGAGCCATCTAGTACCTTTGGAGATATTTTAAAATAACTATGCTTGCCAGATGTACCGTCAGGGTAAACAATATAAATTGATCTCTTTGCAGCATCAGTATTTAACCCGCCTGCTAATTTGATATAATCATTTAATCTTTTTCCTTTTATATACTGAAAATTGCCTGGATTATTTACATTTCCTTCTACTTTTACCAGATTAGGCTTTTCATTAATTCTGATCAAATCACCATCTGAAACAACAAAATTTAATCTAGATCTTGGATTTTTTATGATTTCATGAAAAGATAACTTAATAATTTCATTATTACGGATTAAAATTGAAGCTCTAGGGTATGCCTCTTTTTTTAATCCACCAGCTCTAGTAATTATATCTGTTACTTTTTCATGTGGTTTTGAAATCACATATTTCCCAGGGTAATAAACAGAGCCTTCAATTTGAACTTGCTTTTGTTTAGAGAATATGTGACTCGGTCTAATTTTTATAATGTCATTAGGCTTAAGCAATGTAAAAATACCATTCCCATTTGCTTTAGCCTCTTCATCGGTTACGTGATCAAAAGTATTCAAATCCAACGTAATTATTTCTGCGTACTTCGTTTTTACTTTATTAGTTTGCCTCGCAATTTCCGCTCTAAATAAGTTATTACCAGTAGTTGTCCCTCCTGATTCTAATATCAGGTCACTCAATGACATAGCCTTTTTAAACTCATAGTTACCCGGAGCGAACACTAAACCTTCTATCCTAACTGAATCAGAAATAGATTCAATAATATCTTGTTTGTAGATCAGGACTATATCATTTTCAATTAGTTTTATGTTTGACTTCCCATCTGGATTTTCAAGTAGATCACCGATATTAAATTGGATAACCCATTTTTTGTTATTCACAATATCTGTTCTGATTATATCTGCTCTACTTAATAATGTGGAACTTTTATGTTTTTCACTTTCAAATCCCCCCGCCATAAAAACTAGATCATAAAGCATCATATTATTTTCAATAAAACTGTACTCCCCAGGTCTTAAAACATGCCCTCTAATGTAAACTGACTTTTCAGTTGAACCCCTGACATCACTTAGACTATAGATTCTTACTAAATCATCCATTTTTAATTTTAGAGTGCCAATGCCACCGCCAGCTAAAATAGAGTCAAGCCGAAATGAAACTATCTCTTTTGATAAACTATCACCTTTCCACCTAACCAAATCAGCTCGGTCCATATATGTATATTTTAGATGATTTTTATCTTCAAAGCCTCCGCCAATAAAAATCAAATCTTGCAGTTCCATACCTTTCCTAAACGGCTTATCTCCAGGCGCCTTGACATGACCCAAAATACTCACAGATCCGTTATATTTCATTTCTGTTTGATTGTAAATTTTTATTATATCTTTTGATTGCAATTGCAAACTATTATCTTCATCGTTTTCAAAGATCTGACCCAAATTGACATCGATATATGACTCGGTAAAATCTCTATTTATCCTGGTTATATCTGCTTTTTCTAGGAATGCATTACCGTCTAAACCATCAGCTTTTTCAATCAACTTTTTAAGAGTCATTCCATTACCTAAATCGTAGACACCAGGGCGTTTTACGGACCCTTCAATAGTTACAATATTTTTTCTTTCATTGAAAATCTTGAAAAACGTAATTATGTCACCATCATGCAGCCCAAAAGTTTCTGATTCATCAAGGATCCTTTCTAAGTTAAGGTCGATTTTTGTTCTATCCATTTGCATAGAGGCTCTTTTTTCAAATGGTACAATCCTGTCAATTTGTATGCGTTTGGTATAAGTAGTGGCCATCAACCCACCAGATATGTTTATTAAATCATTTAAATTTTCTGAATCTTTTAATTCATAATAATAGGGCCTCTTAATTTCACCTTCCACCCTTACAGTCTTGCCTCTAGGTGGGATAAAAATAACATCATCTCTCTGCAATCGAATATCGTTTACTTGCTTTCCAGTCAAAAGGTAATCATAAAAATCAATAGCACCATGTTCTTTACCATCTCTGATAAGTTTGATGTTTCTGAGTGATCCTTGAATTTTAGGACCGTTAAAGTAGTATAGGGATGTAAACAAGGAAGCCGATGATTTAAGATCATAAGCACCAGGTTGATTTACTTCACCAACGACAAATACTCTAAGCGGCCTAAGCACCAAGGATCCAAGGCTAACATCTAAAAAGGTGGTTGCATTACCATTTACCGGTGATAAACTCGAATAAGCCTTTTTTAATATTCTAAATAATTTTTTTTCAAGCTTGGATATAGTTAATCCATTGACAAATATTTGACCAATGTTTGGGACAAAAATATATCCATCACGTTGAACAGTAAAACTCTTGTTTAATTCAGTTTCACCCCACAAAACAATAACAATGTCATCGCCAATTCCGATCTGATATTTCGGATCAACAGATTCTGAAATAGCTTTTTGAAAAACTTCAGGGTTACTATAAAAAATATTATATCCAAAATAAGCAGAACTATTTTCTTTTTTCTCAATACTAGCTTCGACTTCATCAACAATAATGGAATCAACTAAAGTTTCTATTTTACTATCTTTAGTTTTATCAATAACAAAATTTTCAGAATTACTTTGCTCATTTGAATAAACATTATCTAAATCATTTTTAATTTGCTCTTGATTTAATTCTTTAACCAAAGAACCATCATTTTCATTGGTTTTTGGAAGATTACTAAGACTATTTAAGTCCTGTATGGATATTCCACTTTGATTCAACAATCTTTTTGCATCACGCTCACTCACTCCTGAATCATTCAATAATTCAATTAGCTCAGGATTTAATGAACTAGATTGACCCATTAAAAATGTTAAAAATAAAATTTTAACTATAAAATATATTCTATTCATCAAACGTCTCCTCGGATAAAATTAATATAATATATAACTTATTAACAATTTGCTATAAATTATAAATAAAATATAAATATATTACAATTAATTATAAACAATAAATAAATAATATTTTACTTAATAATATTACATCCTTCTATTGAAAGCTTTTTATTTTAATCACATTGCTATATCAAATAACATCATTCTAAATTAAGCTATGAACCTAGAATGGATGAATACCATTATTCACGCTTTTTTAGCTGCATCATTTATAATATTAGGTGCATACTTCTATGGGGCGATAGTTTTATATAAACTCTTGAATTGGTTTAAATATAATAACCTAAGAAAAAATTCAACAATCTGCTTTTCGATCGCTATCGGATTATACATCATCCAGATTCTTATTTTAATTCTATATTATTTAGAAATTAATTACTCATATATTATTTTTCTGATATTGGCTCCTTCTCTACTTAACCTAAAAAAGATTTCACTAAAAATTGACTTTCAAGTTTTAATTAAATATTTACCTTTATCGCTTGTCTGTCTTATTTACTTAACACCTTTCTCATTAAGGTTAATATCACCGCCTTTTAAAGGAGATGTTTTAACTTATCATTTGCCAACCTCAAATATGATTAACAATGGCGAATTATTTAGTATTACTGAAAATTATATTTATGCACTTCGCTCACTTTTTCCTGAATTAATATTCTCTGCCGGTATTTCCTTAAGCAATGATAATGCAGTTACTGTGATTTCATTTATTTTTCTTATTTTATTTTTAATATCTATTTACGAATTATCAAGATCAATAAGTAATAAAACCTCCTCGATATTTGCAATTTTAGTTTTTTTAAGTAATACTGATATACTTAGAGAGCTATCTTTTAATGGAAAGCCTGATTTTTTAGCTCACTTTTATTCTATTATTGGTATTCATACATTTTTTTTGTTTTTTGTTAATAAAAGTTCAGATAAAAAATTATTTCTATTTTTATCTGGTTTTTTTATCGGTGCAGCATACTTAAACAAAATTTTATCTGTGATTGTAATTCCCGGGCTTTTAATGTTTTTTATTATTAAAAATTTTAACGAAAAAAACAAATTATCAAAAAATATATACTTTATAATCATCTGGCTTATCTTAATTGCAATAACTAACACACCTTATTTTTTAACAAAAATAATTTTAGTGGGAAATCCATTTGCACCGTACCTTTCATCAGTTTTTACAGATGGTTCTCTATCCTACAGTTGGTATTGGAACTCAAATAGTTGGCCACCAATTATTGATAGCATGTTACCAAATATTAAATTATTTCATTACTTAATATTTCCAATTTATATAACCTATCTCGCCTCTGACCTAGTCTCACCTTTTTATATATCTTTCTTACCCCTAATGTATTTTTATAATAATAAAAAAATTGCTTATATCTCACTAACATCATTTTTTATTTTTATTGCATGGGCCACAATCTCACCTTTTTATTTTTGGGTTAGATATTTAGTCGTACCTATAGCGATTATTTCAATTGCAGTCGGATATATCATTGATTGTTTTGTTTTAAAAAACAAAAAATTCAAAAAAATACTGTATATTTTATTAATTTTCTTTTCAGTAATGAATTTATATGATTATAGATGGTCAATTCTCAGTATTATAAATAATCTTCAGAACTACAACCTTAGTTATACTTCTTCACTTGAAGTAAAAGCTAATAAATGGATAAATAATAATATCGAAAAAGAGAAAAGGATAGCAATACTTCACAGAGAGAATTATAAGTTAGAATCTACAATTTTAGAAAATAGTTTAACTGGAGAAGAAAGGTGGATTTTATCAAAATTAAGATTTAAAAATGATGATATCATTTATAAACTAAAACGCATGAATTTTAAGTATTTTACAATAATGAAAAATTTTAATTACCTATTTACAGCAGATGCACATAATAATTTTGATAATGATATTATATTGATATATGAAAATAAAAGAGTAAAAGTTTTTGAAATAAAATCATGAAAAAAATTCCTAAATATTTACTATCGATTTTCATGGCATATTTAGTTCTAAACTTCATTCTTTTCTACAGTGGTACAATGCTAAAAAATCTTCATTCATTTATTAGAGTTTTTTTATAAAGGTTAATAATACTATCTTTAAATACTACCATTGCTCCTCAATAAATAATTAATATTATAACTTTATTGATCATTGATAAAAAAAATAAGTAACCGAAACAATGCTTTTTAATTCTTTTGAATTTTTTATAATCCTTTCAATGGTGTTTATACTGTAAGGGAAAAAAATTAAATTTGTATTTTTTACTCTTCCAACAAAAGAAACTTTATATTGGGAGCGTGCTGGATTAAGTTATCAACCATATAATATTTCAATAATTAAAGAAAACTAGAAGGATTTAATATAAACTATATAGATATCCTTGGACTATTTGAAAAAAATAATGCACATGATTTATATATTGCACATGATACTCATCGGAATGAAAATACTATCAAAATTGTTTCAAAAAAAAATCATTGATCAATTAAATATAAAGAGTTATTGGTCAATAAGTAGTAGTTACTTAAGATAATTTTTTATCAGCTGATATGCTGTCGGTTTTGGTTTTACGATTGCAATGAATTGAAAAGCAAATAAAGAGGGCCATAAAGTGGCGAAAAATGATGATATCATACCAAGAAAATTATAAACTAAACCATCACCTAGTAATTTAAAAGGAACTCCAATCCCCTTTATATTTATTACCTCAAATCCCGTTTCTTTAAGTAATCTTTTAAAACTTTTTAAAGTAAAAAATCTTTTATGGGTAATGTCTAAAATTCCTCTGTCTGCATAGTTAAACCTACCAAATAACAAATTCATACGGACAAGTAAAAACCCGATGTTTGGAACTGATATTATAGTCTTAGGCGTATCAATTCCATTTATTTCATTTCTTATACTAATTAGAAACTTTTCAGGAGATGAGAGATGTTCGATAATATCAAGCATTAAAACAATATCATATTTCCCAATATCCTCATTAATCTTATCTCTATCTAAATCCATCTGAATAAAATGTGTAAATCTTGATTTAGCAGGAACAAATAAATCTATTCCAGTCGATTCTTTAACCAAATTATAATATTTAGAGCAAAACTCCCCTGGACCACATCCTATATCTAAAAGTGTGGTTTCATCAGACCTAGAATAGTCACTAATATATTTTAATGCCCATGAATGACTAGAATAAGGATCCATAGTTTTATCTTTATATACTTGATTTGCTGAATGAGGATATTTTAATGAAACAAAAAGTCCCAATCGTTGTAGACGATATTGTAGACTGGATGTCAAAACATCCCATGCATAACGAAAACCATTTACCCTAGATACCTCATCACCATAATAAGTTGGAATTAAAAACTCATCTAGTTTTGCACCACAATGAAATGCTTGGAGAAGTATCTCTGTGTCAAAATGAAAATCATTAGAATTTAATTCAAATGGGACTCTTTTTAAAAAACTCGTAGCATAACCACGATAACCAGTATGAAATTCAGAAAACTTTGTCCTATTGATAAAATTTTGAATTTTGGTGAGAATGATATTTCCAATTAATTTATACAAAGGCATTCCCCCACTCATAGCTGAGCGATATTTTATCATTCGAGAACCCAAGACAACTTCAGATCCTTTATCATTCCATGAAGCAATAAATTTCAAAGCTAATTCAGGTGCATATTGTCCATCACCATGCACAAGGACTGTAAAATCAAATTTATTATCAATCGCATAACGGTAACAAATTTTTTGCACACCCCCATATCCCTGATGGAGCTTTAATTTTACTATGTTATAATTATCACATAACTTTTTAAATGTTTGCTCAGCTTTAGATATAGTATTATCAGTGGAATTATCATCACAGAGCAAAACATGATAATTCGGATTATTCCAAATTGTGTTTGGTAATCGCTCTAAAACACTTTGAATACGCGGTTCCTCTTCATAGGTAATAACACATATTAAGATTCTTTTATTTGATAGATTTAAATTGATTTTTTCAGTCAAAATATTCCTTTTTTCTGTTACTTACATTTTAAATGATAAGTTAATATCGTTTAAGTTGTTATTGACAACTAATTTTATACAAGAAAATTGTTTTCTTCTATAAAACAAGCTTTAGGTTAAAAATATATATTAAATATAGTTAGTTATTTTAGATGTGATTTGGATTAGAATTAATTATGTTAAAAAACTCTATCTTTCCAAGTTTCTGGTGTCTTATCATTAATGATTTCTAGGTCCAGATGATATCTAAATGGTTTCACACCTCTTTTCGATATATAATCTATCATACTTTCTAAACCATCTCTTAATGAGACTTTAGGATTATAATTAAATAAATTGCGAGCCTTATCGGCAGAACAATTTGCTAAAAATACTTCCTGAGGACGACCTTTCATAAAAACAGGATTGATTTCAACATTTAAAATATCAGCTATGACATTTGCTAAATCAACAATTGTTACAAATTCTTTATCCGGACCTATATTAATTATCTCTCCATTGGCTTTAGAAGATGTAGCAATTAATTTTAAAATGTCAATATCATCATCTATAAAACTGAAACAACGTTTTTGAAGACCATTGCCATATATAATTGGTTCTCGACCCTGTAACATTAGGTTTATCATTATACTAGCAACATTTCTGTAGGGGTCGTCATATTTCTGCCTAGGTCCAATAATATTATGGGGAACAGCTATTACATATTCTAAACCATGGACTTCGGCTAAATTTTTTAACAATAATTCCACACTATGCTTACCAATCCCATAGGGGTCTTGCGGTTTTGGCACCATATCTTCAGTGAAAGGCACTGTATCTTGGGTTCCGTAACGTGCCATGCTAGAGCAAAAAACAAATTTCTTTATATCATTAGAAATTGAAGCAGTGATTAATGAAATTGACGATTGAACGATATTTTTTGTTATTAAGTACGGGCTAAAAACACTTAAACCCTCATATGCAGTTGCTGCGCAATGATAAACGATATCACAGCCTTTTGTTATCTTAACGATAGAATTGTAATAATTGAGATCAACCTGATGAAACTCTACTTCTTCAGGCACATTATCAAG
>CETH01183915.1_pt1 | contig 16723 bp, 12 predicted proteins | sample 361461 | NCBI WGS metagenome assembly CETH01 (sample SAMEA2622695, study PRJEB7988) | marine metagenome | isolation source: saline water (ENVO:00002010), including
TATTCAAATTTAGAAGATAGAATTAATTGGAATATTTATTTTTATAATCATGCATATCCTACGAATATTTATTTTGGTGATACTTTTTATGAGCTTAATTATTTATTAAACAAAGATTTAAGTCTCAGTTTAAATTATCAATATCCATTATCAAAATTTCATCGTATTGAATGGGGTAGTAATTTTAATTATCTAGAAAAAAGAATGCAATCTATTGATCAATTAACAAATATTGATTATTCAAAACAGCTTCGTTCTTATAAAATATTTCAACCATATTTTAGTTTTGTTTGGGATAATACGAGAGACTTTTATATTTATTCTGTTAATGGTTTAAAAGCTAAAATTAATTATTCTTTTAGTCCTAATTTAAAATTTAATAATAATAAAACAGATTTTGAATTTCAAAAATTAACTATAGATATTAGAAATTATAAGGAAATTTCTTATGATAATAAAGTAAGTTTTGCGAGTCGTATATTTGTTGGGACCAGTTGGGGGAAAAATGAGCGAATTTTTGGTATAGGTGGAGCGGGAGAAAACACATTTTTTTCTAATGATAGAAACTTTTTAAATGCAGATTATATAGATAATGTTATTTATGCTGATTCAACAGAAACAGAATATGAATTTTGGTCTATGAATAATTTTGCATATCCTGTTAGAGGATATAATATCGGAGAAAAATATGGTAAAAATGCTGCAATTATTAATTTTGAATTTCGCCTACCTTTTTTAATGTATTATGTTCCAGGTATAAAATTTTTGGGTCAATTATTTGGAGTAATTTTTGTTGATGTCGGAGTTGTTTGGAATGATGATTTTTTTAGTATGCCTGATTTTTCTAATGCAAATAATTGGGACCCTACCCAATCTACTGGATGGATTATGTCCTATGGTTTAGGACCTAGATTTACTTTATTTGGTATGCCTTGGAAATTAGATTATGCCTGGCAATATAATCCTTATAAAGGAAAAATTTCTTCTCGAAGATGGTATTTGTCTATTGGTTTTGATTATTAATGTCAAAATTAAATAAATCATTTTATTGTTCTAATAATATTTTAGATATTGCTCAATCATTATTAGGAAAAATTCTATATACCAATTTTTCACATAAACTTACAGGTGGTATGATTGTAGAGGTAGAAGCTTACTTGGGAGCAACTGATAAAGCCTGTCATAGTTATAATAATAAAAGAACAAAACGAACAGAAGCAATGTTTGAATCTGGTGGAGTTTCTTATGTTTATTTGTGTTATGGTATGCATTATTTATTTAATATTGTTGTTGGTGAAAAAAACAATCCTTGTGCCATTTTAATACGGGCTATTGAACCAATAGATGGAATTAAAATGATGCTCAAAAGACGCAATTTTACTCAGTTAAAAAATAATTTAACAAATGGACCAGGAAAATTAACTCAATCACTTGGTATTACAAATAAATTTAACAAACAATCATTAATAGATAGTTTAGTGTGGATTGAAGATCAGAATATTAAAATTATGAAAAAAGATATTTTATCAAGTTCTAGAATTGGAGTAGATTATGCTGGTGAAGATGCCAAATTACCTTATCGTTTTTATATTAAAAACAATCAATGGGTTAGTAAAACATGAATGAGAAATTAATATATATTTATACTGATGGTGCATGCAGAGGGAATCCTGGCCCTGGAGGCTGGGGAGCTATACTTATTTGTGGTGATTATAGAAAAGAAATTAAAGGAGGCTCTTTGCTTACCACAAATAATATTATGGAGTTAACAGCAGTAATTAAAGCCTTAGAATTATTAAAAAACCCATCAATAGTTGAAATCACTACAGATTCTACTTATGTAAAAGATGGTATAACAAAATGGATACATAATTGGAAACAAAAAGGATGGAAAACAGCAAATAAAAAATCTGTAAAAAATAAAGATTTATGGATTGAACTTGATAATCTTGTTTCTCATCATAAAATAGACTGGAGATGGGTTCGAGGACATACAGGTCATCCTGAAAATGAAAAAGCGGATCAATTAGCCAATATGGGAATTGATGATTTATATTTATAAAAAGTGATTTCAATCACAATTATTTTTTTGAAAAGCTTTTAATATGTTTATACAAGGTTAAGATAATTGGTTAATTATCTATCACAATAGTAGGGGGGGCGGTTGTCTCCCCTATTTTTGTTTTTAAATTCATAATATCATAGTGTTTCTAATCCGTAGGCTAGATTAATTATATGCCAATAATTAAATTAACAAGAAGAACTACATCTAAAATATTAATTAAACCATCTTGATTCATATCTGCAGCCTCGTTGCCTGAGTTATTTGAATCAATTATTATATTAACTAACATTACAATATCTAAAACATTAAGCAATGTATCTTGATTAATATCACCTAGTAATGTATTATTTTCTTCAATCGAGTAAGTGAGATCTATTGATGTATTATATTCTACGTATCCATTTTGATTTGATGTGATATTTAATACAAATTGAACTTCAGAGGGATTAATATTATCATCAATACTTAGAATGAATGGTTCAGTAACCATTGCTTCTCCAACATTAATATCTCCGTAGTTAATTGTTGGATTAAGAATTGTAATGTTGGAATTACTAGTTGTTAGGTTTGCAATAACATTATCAGCATTACCCCATTCAGGATTATTAAATAAAATAATAAATAATTCAACCTCTTCCCCGGGATTTATAATATTATCATTTCCTGCAATTAAATCTTCTCCCACATATTCAATTTTAGGAAATAATGGAGTAATGAGGGCTTGATATGCATCAACTCTTCCATGACCGAGCATCCCTTGTAAATAATTTTCAGTATTAACTTGGTATATAACTGGATCTGCTGTTGCTAGTACCATTGTCTCAATCATTGCATTGTTCCAATTGGGTTGATAAGATTTTAATAATCCAAAGACACTTGCTGCAACAGGAGAAGCCATAGATGATCCATCCCATGATTGATAACTATTAATTGTTGTGCTTCTAATCCCCTCTCCAGGAGATGCTAAATCTACTGTTTCTCCATAAGTGGCCCAATGATTCCATTGATTATTTTGTCCCATTGCACATACTGATATTACATTGTCATATCCAGATGGATAATGTGATTCATCAGATTCTCCCCACCCAGTAGTACTTCCATTTCCTGCTGCACATACAATAATTGTATTGTAATTATTGTAGCATGTATTAATTGTTGCTTGCTCATATTGACTATATCCTGAACCACCCCAACTATTATTTAAAACAGAAAAACCTTTGGAATAATATCCTGCTTTTGCTGCATATAAAATACCAGGATATCCATCAGTAATATAAACTTGACCAGATTGATTTTCATCTGAAACCTTAACAGACATAATACTACAATTAAATGCAGTTGATGCAATCCCTGTATTATTATCAGTAGTTGCTGCTAATAATCCAGCAACATGTGTGCCATGTGACCATCCATTACTATTTGGAGGATTTGGATCATTATCATCAATTCCACCTAATCCAGAGGGATCCCAGCCAATTAAATCATCAATATAAGTATTTGGATTATCATCCCAATCATCATCATCAATACCATTTAAATCTCCAGGGTCTAAATACCAATTTGACCCAGAACCTTCAATTGTTCGGCCATCTCCATCAGCATCTTCTCCTAAATTTTGCCATAAATTATTTCTTAAATCTGGATGACTATAATTTACTCCTAAATCAATTGATGCAAGAATAACATCTCTATCACCTGGAGTATTTCCAAAATTTGTCCATAAATTCCAAGCATCATTTGCATTAATTGCAGGTAAAAACCATTGATTATTATAATATTGATCATTTGGGGTATATAAAGGTTTTCGTTTATATTCATATTCAGAAGAATGTATATATGGTAATTTTTCTATTTCTTCTTTTAATTTTTTTAAATTAATAAATGTTTTTTCTTCAAATTGCAGTTTATAAATTTTATTTAATGATATATCTCCATCTATATCATTATTTGTTGCACCTAGTAACCAAGGATCTAATTCTAAAACATTGAATTGTTCTAAAATTGTATTTAAATCTTCATGATTTGTCTTTATATCATTATCTTTATAATTAATATTTAAAACATCTTCATTTTTATTTAAACAAAATAATAATTTATTGTTCCATATATTATTATTTGATGCAAATAATATATTAACAAGTAATATAATTTTAATATAATTCATAAAATCCTTTTAATAATTACCTTGGATAAAATTAACTATGATATGTATAGTATGCAATTAACAGTATGTAACAATAATTTATTATTGCAGAATAAGATTTACTAAACTTACGACATCTCCAACATTAATATTATTATCATTGTTAATATCAGCGGCAGAATTAGTCTCAATAGAACCTAAAATCATATTAACTAAAAGTACGACATCAGATACATTTACTTCATTATCATTATTTAAATCTCCAAGTATATTAGAATTTTCACTAATATATTGAATTGAAAAATTATCTATCGCTGCTTCAACTAAAGATCCTCCACTGCCATCATCTCCATTATAGAAAATATCTTCAGCAATGAATCTTAATTGTATTGTTGATTCTAGATTAATATAATCAGATAAAATAAATCGTTTTTTTTCCCAACTTGTATTTGATGAAGTTGTATTTTCAAGATCAACCCAATTTATTCCATTATTTGTTATGCTTACTATCCATTTATCATTATTACCATTATCACCAATGTTGTTAGTATACCATCTCCAATATGTTACTATTACTTCATCAAGTTCATTAATATTAAATTCGGGGCTATATAAAGTTGTCTTTCCTCCATCTACATCATCAAAACCTCCATTTGTACCTTGAAATCCATTGCCTGTTATAAAACAAAATGTCCCCTGATCATCAGAATCTGCACCAGGCTGAATTTGAATATTATCATCATTATAAGTTGCAGTTGGTTCTGCTAATTCCCAAATACCAGCAGTCGCAGTATCATCATCATCACCAATTATCCAATCACTAGTATTTGATTCAAAATTATTAGTATATAAATCAGGAAGGTCACCCAAAATGAATAAAATAGTATTATTTGGAGCATCATTAGGATATGTTTGAATTTCCCCTTCTGAATTAACTGCCTGTATATAATATTTAATAATCATTCCATCATATAATCCATTAATAGATGCAGTATAATTATTACTAAAACTTCCAGTCATTTCTTGATTTCTCCAATTATCACCTAAATTATAATACAATTCAATGTTCTCAATATTACTACCATTACTAGTTACAGTGGCTGAAAAATTAATAGAATCATTATTATATGGCATATCATTTAAATCATCATGTGAAATTGTAATTCCACCACCTGTACTTGTGCCATCTAAAATTTGAGCACCACTATTAATAGGGTCTAAATATGCACTCATTCCTGAATTCCAAGAAACAGATGTTTTACCATATGTGTCATATGTAATTGAAGTACAAGAAGCGCTACCACCATACAACTGACCTACAATTCTTTTAGAATTTCCATCGAATAAAGGAGAGCCTGATGACCCTGGTTCAGTGGTTCCATCTTCCCAATTATTAACATCCCAATAACTTCCTGCGTTTGAAGCATTATCTTCATCAAATGTTATTTTTTTAATATCGCCTGAAGGATGATGTATGCAAACTGGAGTATTTGGCGTGTTCCCTGTAACATCCCATCCAGAAAAAAACACGTTATAATCTTCTGGGATTGATTCATTCAATTCTAATAAAGCAAAATCTGATGTTGCACTATTTGTCAACAAGGTTGATCCAGATACTGTCATATTTGTTGGCCCATTTTGATTTTGACATCCTGAACTTTCATAATTAAACATAAATATCCAAGAATTATTTCCTCCTAGACAATGATTTGCAGTTAAAAAGTAGGGTGTTAAATCTTGTGCAGTATTATTCACCATACTTCCTGTACATAATCTTGAACCACCAGAAGTTAAAATCATGGCAACTGAACTAATTTGATCTTGCCAATCATCACCCTCTGGACAGTTTACATTATTATTACATGATCCAGAATCTCCATATCCTCTAGAAGAATTTTTTGAAAAAATATTTTTATAATCATGGGATACAGAGCTAATACTTATTTCACCATTAAAAATTGAATTTGCAGGTTCATTGTATTCTAAAATAACAACATCTCCCTTAATAGGAGCTGTTGAAAATCCCCCATGTGGTTTATGGTTAAAATCAGTAAATGCACCTAAAATGGTTTCATAGTTTTCTGAAAAAAGAAATAATTCTGCTCCAGGAGGTATATTAAATATATCATAGATTAAATTTAATGAATATGCATTAGCTGATCTTATTTTTAGTTGCCATATAGCTGAGCCATCTTCTAAAATTGACCATGTTCCAGAATTTGTCATATTTAAATCAACTTCTATAGTTTTTGCAAATCTATATGGTTTTGTTATACCTGATTTTCTTTCCAATCTATCCTCTTCCATTAATTGCTCTAAATTAATTTGAGGTAAAATTATCTCCTCAGGTACAAGATTGTTGTCTAGTAGTAAACTTCTTGGGGTTGACTCAATAGATACTTGAGTGAAAATAAAATTTATTAGGCTGAGTAAAATAAAAATATTTTTTTTCATTTAATATTTTTCTCCAATTTATAATTGTATTAAGTATTTTAAATGTTATTTGTTACAAATTATATTGATATTTTTATTTTTCATATCAAATTATATTAACAAAATGTAACTTTATTAAAATAAGTTTAAACTATTATTAAAATATTTAGTATAAATAAAAAAAATTAATTGTTTAAATTTTCAGTAATAAGAATGAAGACTTTTAAAACTTCAAGTTGAAAGCTATATTTATCAAATATATTATTTTTTTATTATTATCTATAATTATTCCTCAGAACAAATTATTATTTTCTGCATCTTCTGTTCAAGGAAAAACAATCAATGGTACTAAAGTTGAAATTTTCAAGGACAATGTTGAAATTATTGATGGTGAGATTCAACTTTTAGCTAATCAAGCTATGCATTTTAAAGATCAACAAAAAGTAATTATTAATGATAATGTAATAATGATTAATAAAGGCGACTCTTTGTTTTGTGATAAGCTTATTTTATCTCAAAATATTAATAACAATGTTTATAAAGCAAGAGGAAGTATTATCTTTAAACAAGTTGAAAGAACTTTAGTTTGCGATTCTTTAACTTATTGGAAGCAGATAGATAATATTAAAGCAGAATCTAATGTTGAAATTAATGAAATTGATAGGACTATTAAATCTGATAGCGCATATATTGATTATGAAAATTCATTAATTAAAACAATTAATATTATGTCTAGTGCCTCTATTGTAAATACTCGTTATGGAAAAATTGATTCTAGTTCCAATAGGCAACCAGTACAAGATAATATTAGGGGCAATCATATTATATTAAATTTTGATAATAATGAAAAAATTAATGATATGAAGGTTATAAATATGGCAGAAGCGCAATTTTATGCAATTAGAGATTCTATTATTAAAGGACAAAATACTGTTTCTGGCGATACAATTTTAATTAATTTTAATCTTAATGATTCTAATATTGAAGATATGACGATTACAGGAGGAGCGAAGGGAACATTTAATCCAGAAAAAACAAATAACGATATTCAATCTTCGGTTATTTACTTTGCAGATTTTATTTTTTATAATTTAGCAGATGAATCAAGTTTGTTAACTAGGAATGCTAAAATTGAATATGATAATAATATTCTTGAAGGAGATGAAATATTTTCTAATTGGCGATCTAATATGATAGAATCAGCATATACAAATAATATTTATCCTATGATAACTAAAGGCCAATCAGAACCCATGGTTGGTGATTATATGAAATTTGACTTAACAACAAAAAAAGGCTATATTGAAAAAGGTAGAAGCTTGGTAGATATGGGTATTTTTAAAGGTGAAAACTTTATGCAAAAAAATGATGATGAATTATATATTCATTCAAGTTCATTTAGTTCTTGTAATTTAGAGCATCCTCATTATTATTTTGCTAGCAAAAAAATGAAGGTGATTAATAATGATAAAATTATAAGTAAACCTATGACAGTTTTTATACAAGATTTTCCAATTGCATATGTCCCATTTGCAATTTTCCCCAATTCTGAAAAAAAGAGACAAAGTGGATTAATTATGCCATCTTTTGGACATAGTAGTAACAGGGGAACTTATATTAGAGATTTTGGTTTTTATGTAGCACCCAATGATTTTATGGACTTAGATTTTTTAATTGATTTTTATGATTTAAAATATATAGAATTTAAATCTAATTTGAGATATAATAAAATGTACGGTAAAAATTGGTACAATTATAAATATAATGGTTCATTACAAATTAAAAAATATCGTATTGATTTATTAGATGAAATTAATGATTTTAATTATTTAAGTGATTCAGATTCCACCAATTCTCAAGCTATTATTTATTTTAAACATAATCAAAGTTTTGACCCTACTCAAAAAGTAATTATTGATTATGAATATAAATCTGATAGAAATGTTGAAAATGAAATTGATATTCAAGAAATTTTAAATCAAAATTTAGTTTCAAATTTCAGTTATAGTAAATCTTGGCAAAATGGATCATCATTAATTATTGGTTATAATGAATTTAAAAAATTAGATATTCCAGAAATTGATGATTTTAATAATCAGTCAATTAATTATAAACATTATTCAGGTGGCATTACATATAATATGCCCTCTAAAAAGATTTTTGGAAATGGAGATAAATGGTATCACGATATTTATTTATCATATAATATGATTTATAAATCTAATAGAAAAGACTATTATAAAGTTTTATCTAATAATCAATCATCAATAGTTGATTCTAGCTATCAAACTATTGGAGGACTTCGAAATTATATTAATATTTCTATTGCCACTAAAATGCCGGGTAAGTTTGAATGGTTAAATGTTAATCCTAATTTTAATTATTATGATGATTGGGTATTTGAACATATTGATAGCAACCAAAATATTAAAAATGATTTTCAGAGACGTTCAATTTGGAATGTCGGAATTAATTTTAATACAAATTTACAAGGGATCTTTAATATTGATAGTAAAAATATTCAAGCTTTAAAACATAATATTAAACCATGGACAAATATTAGTTACCAATCTGATTTTCAAGATAATGAAAATGATATAGATTTTTTTCAAAATACTTTTATGGGTGGAAATCCTAATGGATATTTTTATTGTAATTTTGGTATAGAAAATGATTTTCAAATTAAAGATAAAAAACAAAAAATTTGGGATATTGTTAGTTGGGATATCCGATCTGGTTATAATTGGAAAAATAAACGTTTAAGCGATATTGCATCCTTAATTGTTTTAAGTGGGCCCCCTAATGGACAAGAATATTTATCATTTTCAATGGTTCATACGCTTTATGATTCTAGCGGAAATTTTCTTGATATTACTAAAGGTCAAAGTCCAAAATTAAAATCTTTATCTTTAAATATATCTAGAACATTTGATTTTAATTTATCTGGTGAAAGTTTTTATCCTAATATTAATAACAATTATGATAAAATTTGGGATTCTTCATTGGGGCTTACATTGACTGCTGATTATGGAATCCAAAATAAGTGGACTTTTTCTAAATTTTTGAAATCTAGTACTAATGTTTATGTAACACAAAAATGGAAAATTAAAGTAAATGCAGATTTTAATTTAGATGTTATGGAAATTAGTAGACTTGGTTTTAAATTTCAAAGGCCGTTACATTGTTGGGAATTTGAGTTTGACTTAAATCCAATGGGTATTAATAAAGGCTTTTTATTTAGAATTGCAATTATTGAACCTAGTTTAAATGAAATTAATATTAGACAATCTAATAGAAGAAATTTTTATTAATATATATGAAGTTATCAGATAAATTAAATAGCTTAAATATTATATCATCATTGAGCTCAATAAATAAACATCAAGTTTTAGAAGAGTTGTTAAATCATTTTATTTCACTAGATTATTTAACTTGTTCAGATAAATTATTTTTAAATCTTGATAAAAAACAAGAAGCTATGAATGCAGCATCTGGTAGGGGGATTGCATATCATTATAGTCCTTCTATTGAAATTAATGAGATGATTGCAGTTTTAGGTATATCTAAAACTGGTATTAATTATGATGCAGTAGATGGAATGCTGTGTAATTTTATTTTATTAATTTTAGATCCATTTAATAAAGATACAGAACATAGAAATTTTATTAATTGTTTTCAAGATTTAATTAATAACTTAGAAATTAAAGACAAATTATTAGAAGCAAAAAATAGTTTAGAAATTGAAGGAATAATACAAAGTTGGGAAAATGATTTTTTTAAAAATAATGAATTATTATAAAGGTATATATGATTAATAATATTAAGGGAACTAAGGATATTGGATTTAATGAAACTTATATTTGGCAATTTGTAGAAAGTTTTATTCATGGTTATTTAAAAAAACATGGTTATTCTGAAGTGAGAACCCCCACCTTTGAAAATACTGATTTATTTTATAGGTCTATTGGAGAAAATACAGATATAGTATCCAAAGAAATGTATACTTGGAAGGATCAAGGAAATAATATGTTAACTTTAAGACCTGAATTAACTGCTTCGATAGTTAGATATTATATACAGAATAAATTAAATAAAACTCATCCTATACATCGGTTTTATTACATAGGACCATTATATAGAAGAGAAAGGCCTCAAAAAGGACGTTTTAGACAATTTCATCAATTTGGAGTTGAAGTATTTGGTTCTAAACATCCAGAACAAGATGCTGAAGTGATTGCATTGTCCTATAATTTTTATAAGTTATTACATATTAAAAATATTGTTTTAAAAATTAATTCCATTGGTTCAAAAGATAGTCGTTTAAATTATATAAGTAGTTTAAAAAAATACCTTGAAAAATATAAAAATGAATTATCAGATTTAAGTAGAAAACGATTAAATACCAATCCTCTTAGAATATTAGATACAAAAATTGATTTTGAAATTAATATTATAAAAAAAGCACCTAAAATAATTGATTATCTTTCTAATGATGATAAGGAATATTTTAATAAAACCTTAGAGTTTTTAGATGCTATGAATATATCATATGAAATAGATCCATATTTAGTAAGAGGTCTAGATTATTATTCACAGACAGTTTTTGAAATTCAATGTGATAGCCTAGGCTCTCAAAATGCTTTATGTGGTGGAGGTCGCTATGATTATTTAGTTGAAGAATTAGGTGGAAAAGAAACACCAGCTATTGGTTTTGCAGCAGGAATTGAGCGCTTATTATTATCTTTAGATATTAAAAAAATAGTTCCAGAATTATCAATTGATATTTATATGATTACCATTGGTGAGTTAGCCATTAAAAAATCATTTACATTGCTTGATTATTTACGCAATACTATGAATTTAACTGTAATTAATGATACTTTAAGAAGAACATTAAAATCTCAAATAAAAGATGCCAATAAAATGAATGCTAAACATGTTATTATTTTAGGGGAAGAAGAATTAAACAAGAATCATATCATAGTTAAGAATATGGAAACAGGCCATCAAGATATTGTTAATTTTACAGATATTCAAAATTATTTTAAATAATGGGACAAGTTAAATATTCTATTTTAGTTCATTATAGTGAAATTGCCCTAAAAAAGAATAATAGATTATATTTTGAAAATAAATTTATAGATAATATTTCTCATCATCTTCATGATTTAGAACATTCCAAAATCAGAAAAATTTCAGCTAGGGTTTTTGTGTGTAATATTAATCCTAAAAAATGGAATTTATATAAAAAACGTTTAATGAATGTAATGGGTTTAAAAAATGCAACTTTAGTTTTAGAAACTTCACATGATATTAGTTTATTAAAAAACTGTATTGATATTTTAATTAAGGATTATGATTTTAAAAGTTTTAGAATTAGCTCAAGAAGACACTATAAAAAATATCAATATACTTCGCAAAAATTGAACAATCTATTAGGTGATTATGTTAGGGAATCAACTAATATGAAAGTTGATTTAACTAATCCTGATTTAAATTTGATTATTGAAGTTTTAAAAGATAAAATTTATATTGGTTATAATAAAATTATGGGATTTTCTGGCTTGCCAGCTAATTCTCAGGAAAAAGCATTTAGTTTAATATCTTCAGGTATTGACTCTCCAGTTGCGTCATTTGAAATGATTAAACGAGGGGTCGAATTAGATTTTATACATTTCCACAGCTATCCTGCTATTAATAGGCAGTCGATAGATAATGTTAAGCATCTTATTAAGATATTGTCACAGTATCAGTTAAAAACTAATTTATATTTAGTTCCGCTATTATCAGTGCAGCAAAAAATCATGATGGATATTCAAGACAAATATTGGGTAATTTTTTTTAGAAGAAGTATGTTGAAATTATCTAATGATATTGCTTTAAATAATAAAGGCGTAGCATTAATTACCGGTGATAGCGTAGGACAAGTTGCATCTCAAACTTTATCTAATATTCGTGCAATATCTAGTATTAGTGAATTACCTGTTATTCGACCATTATCTGGTATGAATAAAGAAGATATTGTTAATAAAGCAAAAATCATAGGAACTTATAATGTATCAGTTAAACCATATGAAGATTGTTGCTCACATTTTGTCCCAGCCCATCCTGAGACTAAAGCAAAAATGTTTGATATTAATAGGATTAGTTCCAATCTGGATTTAAAATCAGAATATATTGAGGCAATGGATAAAATAGAAAAAATTAAAATACAATTTAAAGGGAAAGAATGAAAATAATATCATTTAATGTTAATGGAATCAGAGCAGTTATTAAAAAAGGGTTTTATAATTTTGTTAATGAGCATAAACCAGATATTTTATGTCTACAAGAAATTAAAGCAATGAAAGAACAGGTTGACTTGCAGTTGCCATTTTATCCATATCATTATTGGAACTCTGCAGAAAAAAAAGGTTATTCAGGGACTGCAATTTTTTCAAAAATAAAGCCTCTTAATTACTTTTATGGTTTGGGTATTAAAAAACACGACCATGAAGGGAGAGTTATTACATTAGAATTTAAGGATTATTATTTAGTAACAGTATATACTCCAAATTCAAAAAGAGAATTATTAAGACTTGATTATAGACAGAAGGAATGGGATGTTGATTTTTTAAAATATTTAAAAAATTTAGAAAATAAAAAGCCTGTAATTTTTTGTGGAGATTTAAATGTAGCTCATAAAGAAATTGATTTAAAAAATCCAAAAAATAATACTCGAAATCCAGGTTTTACAATTGAAGAAAGAGAGGGTTTTGATAATTATATTAATGCTGGATTTATTGATACTTTTAGAGAATTCACAAAAGAGGGGGGGCATTATACTTGGTGGAGTTATATGTTTCAATCTCGTCAAAAAGATATTGGCTGGAGAATTGATTATTTTTGTATTTCACAAGTTTTACGTTCCCAATTAAAAAAATCATATATTTTAAAAGAGGTTATGGGCTCAGATCATGCCCCGGTTGTTATGGAGATAAATGATAAGTAAAAATAAAATAAAATTTCTTAAATGTCTTAAACAAAAGAAGTATCGTTTAAAACAAAAAAAAGCTATTTTGGAGGGTCGAAGATTAATTGATGAAGCAATTAATGCACAATCCAATATAGAAAATATATGGTTTACAGATAAAGCTTTAAAAAATCATTCTAATAAATTATTGATCGATAAAATTCAAAATTATAAAATTTTATTTGATGAAATCAGTATTGATGATTTAGATGATATTTCAAACACAGAACACTCGCAAGGAATCATTGCAGAGATTAATATTTCAAAATATATTGAATCTAAATTAAACCATATTAAGGATGATAAACTTTTAATATTAGATGGGTTGTCAGATCCAGGTAATCTTGGTACAATATTTAGAATTTGTGCATGGTATAATATAAAATCTGTTATTCTTACTTCTGATTGCGTTGATCCATTTAATTTAAAATGTTTGAGATCCGGAGTTGGAGCACATTTTTATTTTAATAATATTATTAATTCAAAAAGAGATATCCTTTTGGAATATTTAGCTAATCAAGATTATCATGTATATTGTGCAGATTTAAAAGGATCCTCATTATCGGATATAGATCCTCCTCATAAATGGGCAATTATATTTGGATCAGAGGCACATGGTTTAAATAATGATTTTGCTATATTTGATAAAATCACAATTATAAAGCATGGAGAAATTGAAAGTTTAAATGCTTCTGTAGCATGTGGAATAATTTTTGATAGATTGATTAATAAATAAAAATTATTTATATATTTTTAATAAGCTTTTAAATTAATATTTTCCTTTTTTTAGAGGATAAAAAGCTAATCTACAATCAATTTTACCATTCTTAAGTATAATCTTTCTTTTAGTTCTTAGACCAACATATTTAAGTAATTCTAGATTGCCTGTAAAGATATATCCATCAAATCCTGAGAAATTGTTTTTAATGTGATCTCCATAATCCTTATATAATGATTGTAATTTTTCAATCTCTCCTATTCTATGTCCATATGGAGGATTAATTAGTACAGTCCCTTTATTCTTATTTGGAGAGATATCTCTAAAATCAGATCTTGTAAATTTGATATATTTTTCTATGCCTAATTTTTTAGCACTTTCTATGCAAAGTTCAATATTTTTTTCTATTATATCAGATCCTTGAAGTATAGCTTTATTATAATTAATATTATCCATTCCTTCTTTTCTAATTAATTCCCAGAGATTATTATCAAAATCTGAAAAATTAAAAAATGCATATTGTTTACGTACTATGCCAGCAGGCATATTAAATATTTGCATCGCAGCTTCAAGTAAAAATGTTCCAGATCCACACATTGGATCATATAATATGTTTTCTTTTAGCCAATTGGTAGATTTAAGTATTCCACTTGCTAAGCTTTCATTAATTGCCGCCTTATGAATTTTAGTTCTATATCCTCGCATAAATAAAGGTTTTCCGGAACTATTTATGAAAATTGAGATTTTATTATTTTTTATATAAACTGTTATATAAAAATGTGGAGATTTCTTATCAATTGATGGACGGCTACCCATTTGTTTTTGTATTTTATCAACTATTGCATCTTTAATTTTCAGAGTCGTAAAATTTTGTTTAGGAATTATTTTTGAATTTATTTTTGTCCTTATAGAAAATGTTTTATTAGTAGGAATAAGCATCTCCCATTTATATTGATAGATAAGTTGATATAGCTCATCAATATTGTTAGCATTTCCATCAAATAATTTAATTAGTAGATTCATTCCTACACGAGAATGATAGTTTAATTTATAAATATCTTCTTTTGTACCATTAAATTTCACCCCTCCATTATCAATAATATTTTTTTTATTAATTATTTCAGAAATTTCTTGAGATAAAATATTTTCAAGTCCTCTTGGACAGGTTAAATAACATTCGTATTTGTTCATTATAAAAATAAAGGTATATTAATATTAACTATATAGTAAATGTAGTCTATAATCATGAGAAAACAGTTTAAGAATCTGTAACTTTTATTAAAGATAACTTTTGATTAAAGTCTTTTTGTTCAATATTAGATAAATTATTAATTCCAAAATTAGATACAGTATATGAGGCTATTGTAGTTCCATGTTTAACTGCATTAATCATTTCTTTTAAGCCATGCCTAGCGATATATCCCAAGGTTCCACCTGCAAAACTGTCTCCAGCTCCTGTGGGATCAATAACAGTTGTATCTGGAACGACAGATATATGTGTTTTACTATTCTTAGTTGCCAATAGTGCTCCCTTGCTACCTAGCTTTATAATTATAATATTAGGCCCCATAGTTAAAAATTTTTCAGCTATTTCATTAATATTATTATTACCAGTAAGCTGGATTGCTTCTTCATCATTTAAGAATAAAATATCAACTTTTGTAATTAGTTTCCAAACATCTTTAGGAAATAAATCAATCCATAAATTCATTGAGTCTGCTGCAATTAGATGCGGCCTTTCAATTTGTTTAATAACATCAAATTGCAATTCTGGTTGAATATTACCCAGATATAAAATTGGGTTTTTTATATTTTGTGTAATATTAGGTTTAAAATTTTCAAAAACTCCTAATTCTGTAAATAGTGTATCTCTTGTTGAATAATTATCACTATATCGTCCACCCCAGCTAAATGTTTTCCCTTTAACTATCTCAATAGAATCGGTATTAATATTATGTTTTTTAAACACATCCCATTCATTGTTAGTAAAATCAGTACCAACTACTCCAATTAGAGATGTTTGAGTATAATAAGATGAAGCAATGCCAAAGTATGTTGCAGAGCCTCCCAATAATGATTGTTTAGATCCATTTGGAGTTTCTATCGTATCAAATGCGACAGAACCAACAGCAGCTATTTTATTTGTTTCTTTCATTTAGAGCTAATTAGTATTATAATTAAATTAATTAAAGGTATAAATTAATATATTTAATATGAAAAATTTAATTTATTGTTCACAATGTGGAAAGAAAAATCAATTTGGAGAAATTGATGGTTCTATTAGATATCATTGTTCTAATTGTAAAACTATACATTATCAAAATCCTAAACCTACTGCAACATTAATTCTGC
>CETH01032622.1_pt1 | contig 16706 bp, 15 predicted proteins | sample 361461 | NCBI WGS metagenome assembly CETH01 (sample SAMEA2622695, study PRJEB7988) | marine metagenome | isolation source: saline water (ENVO:00002010), including
CAAAATTCCCAAATTCTACAACAACAATATCTTGAAGAGGTCCTTTGTGATCCATTTTTCTTTTTCCTGAATATGATTTTTCGTATAATTATACTGAAATTTTATCTAGAATCTATTTTTTTCGAAACCGTTTCCATATCTTTGTCTCCTCTTCCTGAAAGCAAGAAAAGAATATTTTGATTGGGTGGGATTTCTTTAGTCCAATCAACTAAATAACCTAAAGCATGAGCGGGTTCAAGCGCAGGAATAATTCCTTCTTCTACTGATAATAATTTGAATCCATCAAGAGCCATTTCGTCGGTTGCAGAAAAGTACTTAGCTCTTTCAATATCTTTAAGATATGAGTGTTCTGGACCTACTCCTGGATAGTCTAAACCAGCAGAAATTGAATGAGCTTCTTGAATTTGACCATACTCATCCTGAAGCACATAACTTAGTGAACCATGGAGAATTCCAGGAGTGCCTTTAGTCAAAGTTGCTGCATGTTTTTTTGTTTCTATTCCTTCTCCACTAGCTTCAATTCCTATTAACTCTACAGAAGAGTCATTAATAAATCCTGAAAAAATTCCAATAGCATTAGAACCCCCTCCAACACAAGCAACTACGTAGTCAGGAAGATTTCCTGTTTTCTCTAATATCTGACTTCTTGATTCTAATCCTATTACAGATTGAAATTCTCGTACTATATAAGGATAAGGATGAGGTCCAACCGCACTTCCAATAATATAGTATGTGTTTTCAACATTAGTAACCCAATCTCTTATTGCTTCATTTACAGCATCTTTTAAAGTCCTTGAACCTGATTTTACGGACTCAACTTTAGCACCTAACATTTCCATTCTATAAACGTTTGGAGATTGCCTTTTTATATCTTCCTCACCCATATAAACAATACATTCTAAGTTGAGCATAGCACATGCCGTTGCAGTTGCTACACCGTGTTGACCCGCTCCAGTTTCAGCAATTATTCTTTTCTTTCCAAGTTTTTTAGCAAGAAGCCCTTGTCCTAATGCATTATTAATTTTATGCGCTCCTGTATGTGCCAAATCTTCTCTTTTTATCCAAATATTTTGATTTAATTTTTCAGATAAATTTTTTGCAAAATAAATTGGAGTCGGTCGACCAACAAAATCTTTCTGAAGAAGAATCAATTCATCCCAAAAAGATTGATCTTTAGATATTTCATCAAATGCAATTTCAATTTCTTTTAATGAAGACATTAAAGTTTCAGGGACAAATTTTCCGCCAAAATTACCGAATCTTCCATTTGATGATGGTTTATGTTTTTGTTTTGTTTCTTTGTTCATTTTTTTTTACTATTATTTAAGGATATCAATTAGAAATTAGTTAGTCCTTAAGTTTATTTTAGATAAATCAAAATTACTGAAATGCGCGGAGGCATCTATAATTTTTTTTCCGTCAAATTGAATTTGACTTAAAATTATATTTTGAGTAGATGTGTGAACACAAATTTTTCCATCTATTTTTTCCAAATTTCCTGGATTAGTTGATTTATAGTCTGAAACAAGCAGGTCATGGATTATAAATCTTTTTTGATTGAAAAATGAGTAAATCTTTGGCCATTCGCTAAAAGCTCTAAATTTTGCATATATACTAGATGCTTCAACATCCCAATTAATTTCTCCTGATTTTTTTTCAATTAAACTTGTATAAGTGGCTAATTTGTTATTTTGTTTTTGGGTGCATAGCTCCTTATTATCAATTTTACTTAATAAATTATTTATTATTTTTGAAGATTCATTAAATAAAAATCTTAATAATTCAGTATAAGTTTCATCCAAATTAAGATCATATTTTTTGCTTTTGTATAAGATGTCTCCAGTATCTACACCCTCATCCATTTGTATAACAGTGAAGCCAGTTTTTTTATCTTGATTTAATATTGTATTTTGAATAGGTGAGGGGCCTCTATATACAGGCAATAAAGATGGATGGATATTTATTGTTCCGTATCTAGGAATATTTATTAGGTTTTTTTTAAGAATCTTTCCATAAGACATAACAATTGATAAATCAGGATCAAGAGACTTAATTGTTTCTTCAAAAGTAGAGTCTAATTTATTGGGACATAAGAATAGAATATTATTTTTTTGAGAATATTCATAAAGTTTGGGATTAATAAATTTTCTTCTTTTTGAATTTTTGGGCAAAGGCTTAGAGATTATAGCCAAAATATTATGATTATTAGATATTTCAGCTAATAATTCAATAGATTCATCTTGAGATCCAAAAAATATTATGTTCATAAAATTAAATTATTTAATAGAATTATAAGCGTTTATGTATCAAATATTTATATTCAATCTTACAACAAAAAAAAAATTATTGATTTTCTATTAATTTAGTAGAAATTGAAAGTTATTTCATTATTTCAGACTTTTATTAATATTTTGATATGCTATTTTTTTTAAATGCGGTATTTGAAGCTTCTATCTTAATTTTAGAAGCTTGTTAAAAGTTCTTCGTCGCAAAAGAATCGCTATATAAAAAACTTATTTATATTTAAATTTTTTTAAATTTTTTAGGAGTTTGTTCTGGAAAATATAAATGCAAAAAATATTTGGTCAGGTGCCTTAGGTTATCTTGAATTAGTAGTAGATGAAAGTACATATAAGACCTGGTTAAGAAACACTAAAGCTCTTGCAATAGAAGACGAAGAAATAATAATCTCTGTTGAAAGTATTTTTGCAATTGAAATGCTCACACAAAGGCTTGAAGAATCTATCAATGACGCTTTAGCGCAAACTTCCGGAAAAAACCTTAAACCAAAATATGTTCTATCAACAAATGAAGTAGAAAATTCTCAGAATAAAAAATCAGGAAATATTAAAGGATCTTGGATAAATCCACGATTTAATTTCAATAACTTCATAACAGGAACTTCAAACTTTCTTGCCTATGCTGCAGCTAAAAAAGTATGTGAAACTCCTGGTAGTTTATACAATCCTCTCTACATTTATGGAGAATGGGGCTTAGGAAAAACACACTTAATACAAGCAATAGCCAAAACATTAAAAATAAAAGGTTTAAATATAGTTTCCGTTACTGGTGAACATTTCACTAACGATTTTGTTAAGTCTATAAAGAACAATAATTTAGAAGAAATGAAAAAATATAGGAATTGTGATGTATTCATAATTGACGATATTGATTTTTTTTCTGGAAAAAAACAAACTGTAGAATCACTTATTCATATAATTAATCAATTACAGTTATCTGAAAAACAGGTTATTGTAACTTCATACAATCATCCTACAAAAGTTAATATGTCATCAAGGTTAACCTCAATACTCAAGTCTGGTCTAATCGTAAAAATTCAAAGTCCAGATAAAGAGACATCTAAAAAATATATTATAAATAAAATCAAACAATCAACCTCAGAATTTGAAGAAAGCATTGTGGACTATATTTCCTCAAAAAAATTCAATTCATTCAGTGAAATAGAGGGGATAATTAAGTCACTTCTAGCACATTCAGAATTATTAAATAAAAGTATTTCTCAAGAAATGGTGGCTAATGTTATCTCAGACTATAAGTTAGAAAATATAAAAGATATAACTATTTCTATAGAGAAAATATTTTCTCTAATAAAATATATGTTTGGAATTGATGAAAATGACTTAAAAAGTAGAAAAAATGATAAAAAAACAAACTATGCAAGACAGTTCGCAGCATATTTGCTTATAGAAAAATCAAACTTTTCAACATCTCAAGCAGGAAAATTACTTGGAAACAGAAATCATTCAACAATAATATATTCTGTCAACAAAATAAAAAAAGAACTGTCAAAAAATGTTCAATTAAAAGCGGAAATTGAGAAAAGTATATTAAATAATTAATTTCCTAAACAATTATTTATTTCTATCAACATTTTTTGACAAAAATATAAAAAATAAATTCAATTATAAGTTATCTTGATATAAACAATTTCAACAATATTATTAAATACTATTAAAATATATATATGATAGATAGTTTAATAATTAAAGTTAAATCAGGTGACGGTGGAAAAGGATCTGTTAGTTTTAATAAAGATTCAAATAACTCTAGAGGTGGTCCTGATGGAGGAAACGGAGGAAACGGGGGTAATATTATTATTAGATCTAACCCGAATTTGTCAGACCTGAGAAAATACTCTTATAAAAATAAGTTTTCGGCTGAAAATGGTTTTGACGGTTCCAAACAAAACAAATCGGGTCAAAAGGGAAAAGACCTGATAATTGACCTTCCTTTTGGTTGTTTGGTATGGGAAATTAATGGCCATGAAAAAAAACTTTTGGTAGCCCTTTTAGAAAAAGACGAAGAAATAATTTTATTCTCAGGTGGAGTTGGAGGAAGAGGCAATACTTCATTTGTTTCTTCCCAAAATAAGGAACCTTTGCTTGCTGAAGGAGGGCAATTAACACCTGTGCATACTCTGGAACTGGATTTGAGAATTTCTTCTGATTTATTATTATTAGGATCACCAAATACCGGAAAATCTACTTTCATTAGAAATATTTCTAATGCTAAGCCAGAGATAAAAGATTATCCCTTTACCACGAAAGTTCCATTCATAGCTGTATCCAAGTATAAATATTCGAATATCACAGTCGTTGAGCTACCAGGAATAGAAAATAAAAAAGGTTTAGGCATGAAATATATAAAACACATTCATTCTGCTAAATTATTTTGTTTCATGATAGATTCAAATCAGGACATTAAAGGTTCCTTCGAAAATATTATCGAAAACTTTTCTGATTTTGATAGAAAACTTTTACTCGAAAAAACTATAGTTGTTTTAACTAAATCAGAAAAATTTTCAGAAACAGAAAAAAAATCAATTTCTAGCTCTCTTAATAAAACTTTTAATGTTCCAATCTTTTTTACGAATAATACCGATGAAAAGGATATTATTGAATATGTTCATTCAAATAAAAATAAATTTGAATATTTTTCTCATTCAGATTTTGTTCCTACAATATCCTTAGATGAAGGAATAAAATTAAAAGTAAAAAAAATCAAAGAAAATTATGAAGTTTTAGATAAAACATTTGTCCAATTGGCAGAAGGTTCAGACTTAAATAACTGGAAAGCTTTAGTTCAGTTTCAGTATAGAATCAAAAACTCTAATCTTGCTAAAGAATTAATTGATTTGGGAATAAAAAAAGGAGATAAATTAATAATTTCAAATTATGAATTTTCATGGCAAGATTAAAAAAATTAAATCGCTCTTTTTTGGAGGTACTTTTGATCCAATTCATTTTGGTCACATTGAAATAATCAAAAGAATTAATAAAAAAATAAATCCTGAAAGATTTTGTATTGTCCCTGCAGGCAACCCTTATATGAAACAATCAAAACCTCTCGCGACACCATTGCAAAGATATGAAATGTGTTCGATTGCTTTGAAAAACTTTTCAAAAATAGAACTTATTGATTTTGAAGTTCATAGAGATTCTCCAAGTTATACATACGATACTATTAATTTTTTGAACGAAAAACCTCATTATCCTAAAATAGATACTATTGTATTAGGTCTAGACTCTTATAAGGAAATTAATATGTGGAAAAAAGGTGATGAACTTCTTAGAGATTATAACTTTTTAGTTATAAAAAGATCTGATTCAAATTTCGAAGCAAAGGAAGTTGATAATATAATTTTCTTTGATGATATTTCGGATTTGAGTTCAACGTTGATAAGAAATAAAATATTTTCAAATAAGCCAATTGTTAATGACACTCCAATAGAAATAGTTAAATATATAACCGATAATAATTTATATAAAAATGAATAGTGAAAAGAAAAAACAGCTTTACAATAGGGCTTTGAGTCTCAAAGCATTAGTTTATGGGGACTTTACGTTGTCTAGTGGACTAAAATCTAATTTTTATTTTGACGGAAGGCTTTTGTCTATGGACCCTATTTCCTCGAAGATAATTGCTGACTGGGTTATAGAGAAAGCAAATAAAAATAATATAGAATTTGTTGGAGGCCCTGCTGTAGCCGCTGTGCCGATTATAGGAGCTGTTGTTGCTCTATCTTATGATAATAAAATTCCCTTAAGAGGTTTTTTTGTCAGATCTGATAAAAAAGATCATGGGACTCAAAAAAAAATCGAAGGTAATATTGAGCCAGGAGCATCAGTAATAGTGTTGGATGATACTATTTCTACTGGTGGCTCATTAATCCAGTCTATGGAAGCTGTGATTGATTTTGGATGCCAAATTAAACTTGTATTGAGTGTTTTGGATAGAAAAATGGGAGGAAGAGAAAAGATAGAAGATCAAGGTATAAAATATGAATCAATTTTTCAAATTAACTCCGAAGGAGAGTTTATTTGAGTGAAAAAATTTCCAAGCAAGAATTTATTGATGCAGTAAGGTCTATAGCTTCAAGTGTTTATGACTTTCACGCTAGATGGAATTTATTAGACTCTATTAATAGTCCATATGAACTATTAGCTGAAAGAGAACCTTTACTTCAAGAAGAATTAAGAGAGTTGATAGCTGAATATCATAAGAGTGAAAAAAACAGATCAGTAACCTTACTTAGTAGAGAAGCGGCAGATGTTCTTTACGTTTCTGTTGGGAGTATGCTTGCTTTAGGCAACCACGGAATTGAAGCTATGAATCAAGTTTCTGAAAAAAATAATAATAAAACTTCTAAAACTCATTATTTTAATAAAAGTGAGAAAAAAGTAAAAAAATTAGATATCTAGATTTTTTACCTCTAGTGCATTAGTTTTGATAAAATCTCTTCTGGGTTCAACATCGTCTCCCATGAGTGTTCTAAATATATCGTCAGCAGACAATGCATCTTCTGCACTAACTCTCAGCATGACTCTATTTTCAGGATCCATGGTCGTGTCCCATAGTTGATCTGGGTTCATTTCACCTAAACCTTTATACCTTTGAATATTAAATCCTGATTTATCAGCATTATTTTCTAAACTTGGGATTACTGCATCCCAGGAGAGATTGCTCTCTATGATTTCATCATTCTTCTTTATAGAGAAACTTCCTTCAAGATAAGGTTTAACTTCAGGATAAATATTCTGAGCTTTAATTATCGAAGGATGGTTGTTAGGAGATATTTTTTCTTTAACCTCTTGAATGACCTCTTCTGTTACCTCTTCTTCATTTACTGTGGCTTCGAATAAATCCGGCTGAATATTTTCTTCAATAGTTTTAGGTGTATCTAAAATGTAATCGTTACTTTTTGAAGCAAGATTGAAAAATTCTTCTTCTTCAATATTTAAGATTTTTGCAATTTCTTTAGATTCAGTAAAAGATTTAACATCTGAGATAAATTTTCCTATTCCAGCTCCCTTTATTTCTTTTTTATTTTCAGAATGAATTATGGAAAAATTGTTATAAATTTTTTCAGAAATCCATTTATTTAAGTCTCCGTCAGAGTAAATCCATTTACTGGTTCTTCCCCTTGAAACTTTATACAATGGGGGTTGTGCTATATATAGATTTCCATTACCAATAAGTTCAGGCATATTTCTAAAAAAGAATGTAAGAAGTAATGTTCTTATATGGGCTCCATCTACGTCAGCATCTGTCATTATTATTACGCGGTGATAACGTAATTTTTCATGATTAAAGTCTTCTCCAAGTCCAGTCCCTATCGCGGTTATTAAGGCAACTATTTCCTCATGGTTTAGCATTTTTTCTGGTCGAGCTTTTTCAACATTCAAGATTTTGCCTCTTAAGGGTAAAATAGCTTGGAAATTTCTGTCTCTTCCTTGTTTTGCTGATCCTCCAGCAGAATCTCCCTCAACAATATATAGTTCTGATTTAGAAGGATCTTTTTCTGAACAATCTGCAAGTTTTCCAGGTAAGGATCCTCCATCTAGTGCATTTTTTCTTATAATTAAGTCTCTTGCCTTTTTTGCGGCTTCTCTTGCCCTTGCTGATGTCATAGATTTATTTAAAATTCTCTTTGCATCTTCCGGATTATCTTCAACAAATTCACTAAGTCTCTTTCCTATTGTTTGTTCTACTGCTCCTTTTACTTCTGGGTTACCTAATCTTCCTTTTGTTTGTCCTTCAAACTGAGGGTCTTTTACTTTTACAGAAACAACACACATTAGACCTTCTCTAACATCTTCTCCTGATAAAGATTGGATATCTTCTTTAAAAAAACCTTGTTTTTTTCCATAATCATTTATTACTCTTGTTAATGCTGACCTAAATCCAGTTACATGTGTGCCTCCATCTGCAGTTCTTATACAGTTTGTGAAAGATAATGTATTATCAATGAAAGATTCATTATATTGAATAGCTGTTTCTACAACTATGTCATCAACAACCTCATTAGCATACATTATATTTTCATGGATAGCTGATCTGCTCTTATTTAAGTTTCTAACAAAACTTTGAACTCCTCCTTCGAACTTAAATGAGATTTGGTTATGTGGCCATAACTGTTCATGATAATTAGATATAAAGTGAATATTTAATCCTTGGTTTAAGTAGGCCATTTCTCTAAATCTAGTAGTAATAGCTTCATAAGAATAATCTATTTCTGGAAAAATTTCTTCATCTGGCATCCAAGTTACTGAAGTTCCTGTTCCTTGAAGATCTTCTTCTGTTTGTGGTCTACTTTCTAAAGGGCCATCAGCGATTCCTTTGGAATAAGACTGGTTCCACACTTTTTTATCTCTTCTTACTTCTACCTTTAACCATTTTGACAAAGCGTTTACTACTGAAGCTCCTACCCCATGAAGCCCTCCTGAAACTTGATATCCTTTACCACCAAATTTTCCTCCTGCATGAAGAGTTGTCATTACTGTTTCAACAGCAGACATACCTGTTTTTTCGTGAACATCAACGGGAATCCCTCTTCCGTCATCTAATACTGTAACGGATTTGTCTTTGTTTAATATGACTTGAATCTTTGTTGCAAATCCTGCCATTGCTTCGTCAACACCATTATCTACGATCTCATGAATTAGATGTTGAACACCTTCTAGACCAGTTGTACCGATGTACATTCCAGGTCTTTTTCTAACAGCTTCTAATCCTTCCATTACTGTTATATCGGATGCACTATAATCTTCAGATCCTTTATGATTGTTTTTTGTTGTTTTTTTAGCCATTTTGGCCTCCCGCGCGCGCGCGCAATAATATGTATAGAGATTCTTGACTCTTGAATATGTAAATACTATACGATTTTAGTTTGATTATAAAGAGTCAAGGAAATATTCTTTCTTTTGAGAAAAAATCAAACTTGTTTATATCTAAAGTAAAAAGAAACTATAAAAACTTGACAATATTATTTCCCAACATGAAGATGTTTCCCAAGAGAAAAAAATTTTAGGATAAATATATGGAAATAACCAAAGATATACAAAAGCTAATGCTTGAAAGAATGTGGACTATTAGAAATTTTGAAGAAAAAGTTATGGAAGTTCATGAAGCAGGAGAATTTGTTGGTGCTGCTCATCCTTATATTGGTGAAGAAGCGGTTGCCGTAGGGGTATGTTTAGCTTTAAAAGATTCTGATTATATTGCAGGAAATCACAGATCTCACGGCCACCCCTTAGCCAAAGGTGGAAGTGTGAAGAAAGCCATGGCCGAGCTTTACGGAAGAGTTGATGGTTATTGTAAAGGAAAAGGTGGTTCCATGCATCTAGCAGATTTCTCTGTGGGTATTTTGGGGGAATCAGGAATAGTTGCCTCTTCAGTACCTGTAGCTACAGGCGCTGGGCTTGCTTCAAAAATCTCTAAAAACAACTTTGTTTCAGTAGTTTTTTTTGGAGATGGAGCGTCAAACCAAGGAGCATGTCATGAATCAATGAATTTAGCTTCGATTTGGAAATTACCTGTCATATTTGTTTGTGAAAATAATCAGTTCGCAATTACTACTTCTTATCAAAATTCTGTAGCAGTAGAAAATGTTTCTGACAGAGCACAAGCATACAATATGCCTGGAATTTTAGTTGATGGACAAAATGTTGAAGCTATGTATGAGGCAACAAGTGAAGCTGTAAAGCGAGCTAGAAATGGAGAAGGGCCAACTCTTATTGAAGGTCTAACATACAGATTTGAAGAGCACTCATTGGGTTTAGGAAGAGTTCGAAGAGGAGAGTATAGAACATCAGAAGAGATTTCTAAATGGAGAGAAAGAGATCCTATATCAATTCATACGCAAAAGCTTATTGATAGAGGTATTTTGTCTATAGAAGAGACAAATAAAATTGAATCAGATTCAAAAAAACAAATAGAAGAAGCTGTAGAGTTTGCCAGAAACAGTAAATTCCCTGAACCGGAAGACTTGTTCGAAGACATGTGGGCAAATCCAATACAAAATCCCTAAAGATAAGGAGTAACTATGTCTGAAAAGATTTTTGCAGAAGCCATAAATGAGGCTATTGCTGAGGAAATGAGAAGAGATGAAAATGTTTTTATTATGGGAGAAGACATAAGACTATCCGTATATGGAGCAACTGCTAATCTTCTAAAAGAATTTGGTGAAGATAGGGTTCTAGATACGCCTCTTTCTGAAAATGGTTTTTTTGGAGCAGCTATCGGAGCATCTCTAGTTGGAATGAGACCTATTGTTGAAACTGTAACTAGTTTTATGTGGGTAGCAATGGATCAATTAATTTCACAAGCAGCAAAAATGAGATATATGTTTGGTGGTCAAGCAACACTTCCTGTTGTTTACAGAGCTTCTATGATGTATGGAAGTGGCTCTGCAGCTCATCATTCAGATCGACCATATCCTATGTTTATGAACATGCCTGGTATTAAGATTGCAGTTCCTGCAAACTCTTCTGATGCCAAAGGCTTGCTCAAAACAGCAGTCAGAGATGATGATCCTGTAATTATTTTTGAGGATGCAAACTTATATGGAACTAGAGGAGAAGTGACTGATGAAAGTATTCCTTTTGGAAAGGCTGAAATAGTAAAAGAAGGAACAGATTGTACTATTGTAGGAATTGCTGGATCAGTTAATTTATCATTGGCTGCTGCAATTGAACTTGAAAAAGAGGGAATTTCTGCAGAGGTTATCAACCCTAGAACTTTGGTTCCATTAGATAAGGAAGCTATATTAAATTCGGTAGAAAAAACAGGAAGACTGATTGTTGTAGACCCTGCTCATAAGGTATGTTCTGCAGCTTCTGAGATTTCCTCAATAGTAGCACAGGAAGGTTTTTGGTTTTTGCAGTCTCCTATAATGAAAGTAGCCTCAGAACAGGTTCATATACCTTATACTCCTTCACTGGAAAAATTGGTCTATCCTAATCAAGAAAAAGTTATAACAGCAGTAAAGAAGACCATGGAATAAGGGGGAAAAATGCCAAGAGAAATAAATCTGCCACAATGGGGAATGGCTATGAATGACGGTACAGTTGTAAAGTGGCTAAAAAACCAAGGAGATCAAATAAACAAAGGAGATGAACTAGTTGAAATCGAATCTACAAAAGTGAATGCAGCTGTTGAAGCTCCTGCAGATGGGATTTTGGGAAGAATTGATGTAGAAGAGGGAAAATTAGTTCCAGTTGGCACAGTTTTAGGAATGATTTTACTTGAAGGTGAAAATATTTCAGATATTGAAATAAAAGAAACTGAAGTTGAAAAAATAAAAGAACCACCCTCAAAGAAGATTAAAATAAATAATTCAAATAGTAAATCTGTAGCATCCCCAAGAGCCAGAAATTTAGCAAAAAAATTAAATGTTGATATATCTAATATTGTTGGAACAGGTCCTTCAGGACGAATAACCGAGGATGATGTTAAAAAAGCTTCCGAATCAAGCCAAGTAGAGAGTAGTGTTTCTAATCCTTCACTCATTTTAGGCGATTCTTTGGTGAATAACAATGTAAGACAAATAATTGCAGAAAGAATGTACTCGAGCGCTAGTAACCCTCTTGTAACACTAAATTCTAAAGCTTGTGTGGATAATTTATTGAATTATCAAAAAAAATTAATCTCCGAATGGAGGCCTCATAAAATCAGACCACAAATTAATGACCTTTTAGTAAAAATAGTCTCAGATACATTGCAAAAACACCCTAAATTAAATTCTCACTACGAAAATAATGAAATGAAAATTTGGAAAAATATAAATCTGGGTGTAGCTATGGCAGTATCTGATGGGTTAATTGTTCCAGTAATCAAAAACTCTCAAGATAAAAATTATTTAGATATAAGTAAGGAAATAAGAGAATTTTCAAAAAAGATCAAAGCTAATAAAATTTTACCAGATGAAATAAATGGATCCAGTTTTACTATTTCAAATCTTTCATCATATAATGTTGAGTATTTCAATCCGATTATAAATCCCCCCGAGGTTGCTATTCTTGGAGTTGGAAAGATTACTAAAGATCTTTCTTTGGATGAAGATAGAAACCTTCTTGAAAGTAATTTTATATTCTTGTCATTAACTTTTGATCATAGAGCATTAGATGGTGTACCTGCTTCAAATTTCTTAGATTCATTGATTAGCAACATAGAAAGTATATAAGTTGAAGGGAGTAGCAATAATTGCAAACCCATCTGCAGGAAAAGACATAAGAAGACTGGTTGCTTCTGGAAGAGTTATCTCTAATCAAGAAAAAGCTAATATAATAACAAGATTTGTTAAAGGATTAGCCTATAAAGGCGTAAAAAAAATATATTTTATGCCTGACAAATCAGGATTATTTAGACCTTGCATAGATGAATTAAAGGATAGTATTGAGGTGAATTTTTTAGATACAAAACACTTTGATGGTCCACAACAAACACTTTATGCCTCAAGGCTTGTTAAAGACATGGACTGTGCCTGTGTTTTAGTTCTTGGTGGAGACGGAACCAACAGATTAGTAGCAAAAGAAGTTGGAAATGTGCCTATTATTCCTATTTCAACAGGAACAAATAATGCTTTTCCTATAATGATAGACCCTACAGTAGCTGGTCTCGCAGCTGGATTTTATGTAAAGTCTCTAAATACTTCTAATCATAAAGAATTAATTTTTCAAAAACCAATTATTACTTTCTCCATAGATGATAAATATGAAGACTTGGCGTTAATTGATCTTGCCATTAGTAATCAAAATTTTGTTGGTTCAAAAGCTATATGGGACCCAAATGTGCTTGATCAACTATTTCTGACGCAATCAAATCCTATTTCTATTGGTTTATCATCAATAGGTTCTAAACTTACTGAAATTCCTCAAAATCATGCTCTTAAAATCGAGTTTGGGAAAAAAGGTGATAAGATTTATGCTCCGATCGCACCAGGTCTAATCACAGAAATTAATATTAAGAATTGGGAACTTTTTTCCTATGATAAGAAATTTTATTTATCTGATTATTCAGGAACAATCGCCCTAGATGGAGAGAGAGAGTTAGAGATCTATAAAAAAAATAAAATTGAAATAACCCTTCAAAAAGAAGGTCCCTTTGTACTAGATGTTATAAAATCTGTAAACCAAGAAAATAAATTAAAAGCATAGGAAGCATATAATGCCATATAACGTAAATCATATTCATATAAAGTCAAAAGATCCAAAAGTTACAGCTGAATGGTTTGTAAAAGCCTTTAATGTAAAGATTATTTCTGAAACTGTAAGGCCTGTCGGAGACACTTTTATAATAACTCAAACTGAAGGAGGTTTGGCTATAAACATCTCTAGTGAAAGGACTAATGAAACTTTAGGTCCTGCTGATGATGATGCTCATTACGGTCTTGAACACTTTGGTTTTGACACTGATGACATTGAAGCAGATATTGAACGTCTTGTATCATTAGGGGCTGTTCATAAAGAAGGACCTCTACCTCAGCCAGATGGAAGAAAGATTGGCTTTATTGGAGCTCCAGGTGGAATAAGAATAGAGCTTATTCAACCAGCTCCTTAGTAAAAGCTAACTATAATTAAGATATTATTTTTTTCTTACCCAAGGTATTTCTCTTGGTTCCTTAATTGATTGTAGCCCTGCAGTTATATATCCGTAACAATACGAAAACGCAACTCCACTTTTGTTAGGACCTGATATGCTAGGAACATGATCTGGCATTAGCATATATTTGTAGTTTACTTCTTGATATGCTTTCAATGCCTTGATCATATCAATTGAGCCCTCGTCTGGAAAAACTTCCATAAAATCTAATTTTTTACCTAAGATATTTCTAAAATGAACATTAAATATTTTCTCTTTTTCGCCAAAATATTTGATAACATCAAATATTTCTTTTCCAGGATCATCTAGCATCTCTGTCACTGTTCCTTGACAGAAATTTAACCCATGATAAGGATTTTCATGCATTGAAATAAATTTTTTCAATCCTTCAACAGTAGCAAGAACTCTGGAGACTCCTTTGTATCCATCCGGAGTATATGGATCGTGAGGATGACAAGCTAATCTAACTTTATATTCTTCAGCAACTGGCACTACTCTTTCAAGAAAATAATCTATTCTTTCCCAATTTGTATCAACATCTAGAACTCCAGCTATTCCTGGTGGATCGTTTTGATTTATTTTTTCCCATCTAAAAGTAGAGTTTATTGAACCGCCTCTTCCTTTTTCGCTCTCAGATCTTGGTATTCCGATAATGTTCATATTATACTTAACTGCAGGAATTCCTACTTTTGAACATAATGAAATTAGATTTTGAATTGATTCTATTTCTTTATCTCTTTCAGGAGATTTTCCTAGCATGATATTTGGACTTTGAGATTCTTCAAGAGGTCTAGATGAAAGAGGTATCTGCACCATATCAAGATTAAGTCCATAATTACTCAATATTTCTATATGTTTTTCTAATATTTCTACAGTCCAATCATGGGGGTTTATTGAAATGTATTTCCCATTTTCATCTTCATAAAAAGGATCTGCACAAATATTATTAACTCCTAGTTGTGCCCATACTTCTAAATCGCTTGCATCTCTTGGTGCAACCTGAGTTCCTAAATACATTTAATTCTCCTTAATCTTTTTTAGAATTAATTTTTTCCAATTTTTATACTTATTATTATATAGTTCTAAATTATTAGTTTTTGGATTGAAATCTACGTAGCCATTCTTATTATTTTTTATTATTTTTGATGCTTCTAAGGATAATTTTGCTACTCCTAGTGAGGTAGTTTCACTGTTTATTGCAACTTTTATTTTTTTATCAATTAAGTCTGCTAAAAATTGAGAAAAGAAGTTACTTTTAGAAATTCCTCCATCTATTTTTATTTCACTTATATTAAGTCCTATAGTTTTTTCTATACTTTCAATAATTGCTTTTGTGGAAAATGCTATCGATTCAAATGTAGCTCTAATTATATCTCCTCTTGTAGTATTCGAACTAAGATTTTCTAAACTAGCTCGAATATTACCATTCCAAAAAGGAGCTCCTAGTCCATTTATTGCTGGTATGACCATAATTTGATTCCATTTACTTGATTCAATTTCTTTTTCAATATTTTCAAAATTTTCTATAATACCTATTTTCTTTAGCCATTCAATAGTTGAACCAGCTGAAAGAATACTACCTTCTAGCGCATAATTTGTACTTTTATTTTTTTTGAAAGCTAGAGTTGAAAGGAAATTTTCATTATTTTTAATTCTTTTATTTCCTGTGTCTATGAGTAGAAACCCGCCAGTACCAAAAGTACATTTTATTTCAAACCCTTCTTTTTCTTTGTGTCCGTATAAAGAAGATTGCTGATCCCCAAGAATAGCATTTACAGGTAATGATTTGCCTATAATTTCTTTTTTTATGTTTCCAAAAGTTTCATTTGAACTAAATATTTTGGGAAGAAACGATCTATTAATACCCAAAATAGATAATAATTCAGCATCCCAATCTTCTAATTTTGTATTATATAGTCCTGTTCTTGATGCATTTGTAACTTCTATTTTGTGAGGACTTCCTTCAATAATATTAGCTAATAACCATGAATCAATAGTTCCAAAATTCAACTTATTTTGAGCTAACAATTTATATATTGTTTTATTGTTCTCTATAGCCCATACAATTTTTGAAAAAGAAAAATATGGATCTAGCTTTAATCCTGTTGAATCAACTAGTAATTCTTCAAATTTACTACCCTTTAGCTTATCGCATATTTCTTTTCCTCTCAGGCATTGCCAGCTTATGGCATTTGTTATCGGTTTTAAATTTAATTTATCCCAAAAAACTATAGTCTCTCTTTGGTTTGTTATTCCTATTGAAATTATTTTTTCTTTATCAATTTCTGATTTTGATACAACATCTTTGATTGTATATAAGACACTTTCTATTATTTGGTTAGGATCAAGCTCCACCCACCCTTCTTTTGGGTATATCTCATCTAATTTATATTGGCTGCTTGCAATAGAATTTAATTCATCATCGTAAATTACACATCTTGTGGATGTACTCCCTTGGTCTATTGATATTACATATTTCTTTTTATTTTTCATAAAAAATATTTTACCAGTTACAAGCTTTTCATTTTTTCAATATTTAGAGAACTTGATTATTGATATATTATTGTTACTAATTAATAAGATTATTTATATATGACAGTTGAAGAAATAATAATATCTTTTGTTAGAATTTTTGCCTCTCTGATAGTGTTTAAGTTTAATTTTTTTGGAGGTTTATTAGTTATTCTTATTGATTTCTCAGATCTTTTTATGATGAATCTAATTTCTTTGGGAGGAGTAAGGAATTATCAAGTTCTGGATAAATTTTTAGACTTATTTTATATTTCGTTTTTTTTATTAATTAC
>CETH01162643.1_pt1 | contig 16706 bp, 17 predicted proteins | sample 361461 | NCBI WGS metagenome assembly CETH01 (sample SAMEA2622695, study PRJEB7988) | marine metagenome | isolation source: saline water (ENVO:00002010), including
AAGCCGTCATACCTCACTGGGGCCAGATAGAGCTCCACATAGATCGTTTTACTATGCAATGGGAGAAACAGAAGATGATGTTGCAAAGCCTTTTGTCGGTGTTGTGTCTACCTGGAATGAGGCAGCTCCCTGTAACACTGCTTTAATGAGGCAAGCTCAATCTGTAAAAAAAGGAGTTAAACAATCGGGTGGCACTCCGAGAGAATTTTGTACGATCACAGTGACCGATGGAATAGCCATGGGTCATGAAGGTATGAAATCTTCTTTAATTTCTCGAGAAGTTATAGCTGACTCTGCAGAACTAACAGTACGTGGTCATTGCTACGATGCTCTGGTTGGGATTGCTGGATGTGATAAATCATTACCTGGTTTAATGATGTCGATGTTAAGATTAAATGTTCCTAGTGTTTTTATTTATGGTGGATCAATTTTACCTGGTAAATACAAAGGCAAAGATGTTACTGTTGTTGATGTATTTGAAGCTGTTGGAAAGCATTCCTCTGGCTCAATGTCTTCTGAAGAACTAAGAGAATTAGAATTAGTTGCTTGTCCAAGTGCTGGAGCTTGCGGTGGACAATTTACAGCTAATACAATGGCATGCGTTTCTGAAGCGATTGGGCTGGCTCTCCCTTATTCTGCAGGTACACCAGCTCCATATGAGGAAAGAGATAAGTATGCTTTTGAAAGTGGAAAAACTGTGATGAATTTATTAGAAAGAAATATTAAACCACGGGATATAGTCACAAAAAAATCTTTAGAAAATGCCGCAACTATAGTTGCTGCAACTGGTGGATCAACTAATGCAGCTCTTCATTTACCAGCTCTAGCGAATGAAATTGGAGTTAAATTCGATTTAATGGATGTTGCAAAAATATTTAAGAAAACACCTTATCTTGCAGATTTAAAACCAGGTGGAAAGTATGTGGCTAAAGATATGTGGGAAGCAGGTGGAGTACCTATGTTGTTAAAAACTTTATTTGACGGCGGTTTTATCCACGGCGAATGTATGACTGTGACAGGTAAAACCATTAAAGAAAATTTAAAGGAAATCAAATTTAATCCTAACCAAAAAGTTTTACGTGAGTATAATAATCCTTTATCGCCTGATGGTGGTGTAGTTGGATTAAAAGGAAACTTAGCTCCTGAAGGAGCAATTGTTAAAATAGCTGGATTAAAAAAGTTGCAATTTACTGGTAAAGCAAGATGTTTTGATAATGAGGAAGATGCAATGAAAGCTGTCCAAACAAAAAAATATAAAGATGGAGATGTATTTATAATTAGATATGAGGGGCCACGAGGTGGTCCGGGCATGAGAGAAATGTTATCGACTACCGGTGCAATTTACGGTCAAGGCAAGGGTGAAAAAGTCGCTTTAATAACTGATGGAAGATTTTCTGGAGCTACTAGGGGATTTTGTGTTGGGCATGTTGGACCAGAGGCAGCATTAGGTGGACCAATCGCATTATTAAAAAATGGAGATATAATTGATATAGATGCCAAAAAAGGCACAATAAATGTTAGATTAACTAAATCACAATTAACTTCGAGAAAAAGAAAATGGAAAGCAAAAAAATCCTCTTTTGGCTCTGGTACTTTATGGAAATATGCTCAAACAGTGGGACCGGCCTATTTAGGCGCGCCTACACATCCTGGCAAGAAAAAAGAAGTTAAAGAATACTCAAAAATTTAATGAAGATAAGACCAGTAATTTTATGTGGGGGTGCTGGAACAAGATTATGGCCTAACCTAAAAAAATATCAAGCAAAACAATTTCTTGATTTTGGTGGTTGGACGCTAATTGGACAAACATTGAAAAGGGTTAAAAACCCATTATTTGATACTCCAATAATAAGCACTAATTTAGAATATTTAAAAGATGTAAAAAAACACCTTAAAAAAAATAAAATTAAAAAATATAAGATAATATTAGAACCAACAAAAAAAAATACAGGACCTGCAATTCTTTCTAGCGCACTGCTGAAAGATATTCCTGACAAACAACCTATGGTAATTTTATCAGCAGATCATTTAATAGAAAATGTGAGTAAGTTTAATATCGAATTAAAAAAAAATGAAAAATTTTTGAATGATAAAAATATTTTTATTTTTGGTATAAAACCAAGTGTACCTTCAGAACATTACGGATATTTCACCACTAAAAAAGTTAAATTAAAATTAAATAAAGTTTTAAAATTTATTGAAAAACCTAATAAACTAAAAGCAAAACAAATTATAAAAAAAAAAGGTTATTGGAATTCTGGAATGTTTTTTATAAGAAAAGACTCAATTATTTATAACTTTAGAAAATATCAAAAAAATATTTTTAGAAATTCTTTTTTAGCAGTTAAAAAAGCAAAATTAAAAAAAAACGTATATTTTTTAAACAAAAAAGAATTTAACAAAATTAATTCTAAATCTTTTGATTATGCAATCCTAGAAAAAATGAATAATATAAATGCAATAAAACTTAATATACCTTGGTCAGATTTAGGAAGCTGGAAAGAAATTCTTTTGATGTACAATAAGAATTTAAAAAGATATTATAATAAAAATAATACCTATTATAGGCCGTGGGGCAAATACACTAATTTATTTAATGGAAATAATTTTCTAATAAAAGAAATAATTGTAAAACCAAAAGGAATTTTGAGCTTACAAAAACATTTTCATAGATCTGAACAATGGCTAATTACAAAAGGCAAACCTTTGATAACTTTAAATAAAAAACGTTTTATAAAAAAACCTAATGATACAATTTCTATTCCCAAAGGAGCTATACATAGAATAGAAAATCCCAATAAAAAGCCAGTTAAGATTATGGAAGCACAACTAGGCCAAGTTTTAAAAGAAAGTGATATTATACGTTATCAAGACGCATACGGAAGAGCTAATTAATTATTAACTCTATCGGAGTATGATCTGATGGTTTAACTTTTGATCTGGGCTTTTTGTTAATTTTAATAGAAGTAATGTTTTCTACTAGATTATCTGATAGAAGAAAGTGATCAATTCTCATCCCATAATTTTTTTGCCATGATCCAGCAAAGTAATCCCAAAAAGTGAATTCTTGCTTAATTTTATTTCTAAGTCGATAAACATCTTTTAAACCTAAATTCAATAATTCACGAAATTTTTTTCTAATTTCCAATCTTCCTAGAGCATCTTTTTCATATCTTTTAAAATCATAAACATCGATTTCTTCAGGAATAATATTAAAATCTCCTGCGATTAATAAATTAGAATTTTTAGATAGTTTATTTTTTACGTTTTTAACAAATTTTTTTAACCAATCTTTTTTATAAATATATTTTTCAGTGTCTACAGGATTTCCGTTAGGAACATAAATATTGATTAATTCAATTTTTTTTTTCTTTATGCTAATTTCACCTGTTATAATTCTAGATTGTTTTAAATCATCATTAAAAAAATTTTTATTTACGTTTTTAACTTGAGTCTTTGAAATAATAGCTACGCCATTGTAACTTTTTTGACCAAATACATGAGATGTATAACCAAGACTTTTAAATTCTTCGTAGGGAAAATTTTCTTCCTGTGTTTTAATTTCTTGGAGCATTAAAATATCAGGATTTTCGTCTTTCACATATTCTAGAATATTTTTAATTCTTGCCCTAACAGAATTTACATTCCAGGAGATAATTTTCATCAAACGGAAAAGGATAATCCACATCCGCAAGATGCCGAAGCTTTAGGATTATCTATCACGAAAGACTCCCCAATCATCTCTTTTTTAAAGTCTATTGTTGATCCTGATATTATATCCAATGAAGCTTTGTCAATTACTGCTTGATTAAATAGAATATCATCTTTTTCTAGCTTATCATCAAAACTAAAGTTATATTTAAAACCTGAGCATCCACCACCTTGTACAGCGATCCTAAAATATTTTTTTTTATTATCACTTTTGGTGATTTTTTCTATTTGGGTTTTCGCATTTTCAGTAAATTCTAATTTTTTTTCCATAATTATCTAGTATATAATCTATATAGTGAGCATGCAAAAAAATTCAATTCACCAATTATCTAATTTAGCTGTGCCTTTGAAATCAAAAGGTAGGTTTTTCAAAGAAAATAAAACAACATTAAGAACTGATTTTCAAAGAGATAGAGATAGAATTATACATTCAACAGCATTTAGAAGGCTAAAACATAAAACCCAAGTTTTTGTTAACACAACAGGCGACCACTTTAGAACTAGAATAACTCACTCTTTAGAGGTGGCTCAAATATCAAGAACACTATCTAAATTTTTTAATTTAAATGAGGACTTGTGTGAAACTTTGAGCTTAGCTCATGATTTAGGACACACACCTTTTGGTCACGCAGGTGAAAATGAGCTGAACAATTGCATGAAAAAATTTGGTGGTTTTGACCATAATATCCAAACGATTAGAACAGTAATTTATTTAGAAAATAGATATTATGAATTTAAAGGTCTTAATCTGACTTATGAAACTTTAGACGGACTTCTAAAACATAATGGGCCAATTAAAAAATTAAGTAAGTATGATAAAATCTTAGGAAAAAAATATTTTAAAAATAAGATTAAGTTTTCCTTAAGCCCGTCGCTGGAAGCACAGATAGCCTCAATTTCTGACGATATAGCCTATAACAGTCATGATCTTGAAGACGGTTTGAAGTCAAACTTATTTGAATTAGATGAACTGTTTAAAATTCCAATATTAAAAAATATTATTTTTAAACATAAAAAAAAATTAAAAAAACATTCTGTTGATTTAATTATTAGACAAATTGTAAGAGAGGTGATTAACGAAATGGTGAAAGATGTTATTCTAACTACAAGAAAAAACATCAAAAAAAATAAATTGAAAAATTTAAAAGATGTTTATAATTCAAAATACCCAATTGTTACGTTTTCTCCAAAAATGAAAATTTTTGATAGTAAAATAAAAAAATTTCTTAGAAAAAGAATGTATTACCATAATGATGTTAAAAAGAAAACGAATAAAGGCAAAATAATAATTAATAAACTTTTTTTAGCTATTAAAAAAAATCCAGACAAATACATTAATGTTAGTAAGTATGATAACTTGAATATTGCAAGATCGGTAAGCGATTTTATAGCTGGTATGACTGACAGATATGCAATAAATCTTTACAATAAAATTAAATGAATATATTTGATAATTATTTATTGCTTATTAATAAACTTATTAAAAATAATAAGGATATTCTTAAAATTAAGAATTTAGATAATATTAAAAACGTAAACTTAGAAGTACCACCTGAACACTTTGATTATGATTTATCTACTAATATCTCTTTAGTTTTAGGTAAAACAAGTGAACTTAGCTCAATAGATTTAGCAAATGAGATTAAAAAGCTAATTGAAAAAAATATTGTACATTTTGAAAAAGTTGATGTTGCGGGCCCCGGTTTCATTAATATTAAATTATCTAAATTGGGCATTTTAACAAATATTAACGAAATTCTTAAAAATAAAGAAACATATGGATCAAAAAAAAATAATGAAACATACAACATTGAATTTGTTTCAGCTAATCCAACAGGTCCAATGCACGTAGGCCATTGTAGAGGAGCAATTTTTGGAGATGTATTATCAAATTTATTGTCATTTAATGGAAATACAGTCGTTAAGGAATATTATATTAATGATTATGGCAATCAGATTAAAAACTTTGTTGAGTCAGTCTATTTAAGAATTAGAGAAATTAAATTTAAAGAAAGGTTTATTTTTAAAGAAAACTTGTATCCTGGAGACTACATAATTGATATCGCTAATAAGATTGTAAAAAATAATATAAATATGAAATTTGATAACATTAAAAACTCCTTTGAAAATTTAAAAAAACTATCTTTAGAGGAGTCAATGTCAATGATCAAAGCTGATTTAAAACTACTAGGGATTACACATGATAATTTTTTTTCTGAAACTGAAATAGTCAATAAAAATTTAATATTTAAGGCAGTAAATATTCTTAAAAAAAAGAAATTTGCCGAGGAAGGGTATCTTGATCCCCCAAAGGGAGAGTCTTCTAAAAATTGGAAAAAAACTAAAAGATTAATTTTTAAATCGACTTTATTTGGTGACGATACAGATAGAGCTTTGAAAAAAGACGATGGTAGTTGGACTTATTTTGCAAATGACATTGCTTATCACATGGATAAATTAAACAGAAAATATAGTAAATTAATAAATATTCTTGGTGCAGACCACACCGGGTATATAAAAAGGATAACTTCTGCAGTTTCCGCTTTGTCTGACAAAAAAGTTAACCTTAATTGTAAAGTCTGTCAATTAGTGAAGCTATACAAAGAAGGAAAACCTTTTAAAATGTCAAAAAGGTCAGGCGATTTTATATCTGCAAAGGATTTACTTAATGAAGTTAATAAAGATTCAATTAGATTTATGATGTTGAACCGAAGTAACGATGTAGAGTTAGATTTTGACTTTGATAAAGTTAGAGAAAAAACTAAAGATAATCCTGTTTTTTATGTACAATACGCATACGCTAGAATAAATTCTTTATTCAGATTACTAAAAATGAATCTTAATGACAAATTAAACTTAGTTCCAAAAAATTTTTTACCTAATGAATACGAAGAAAAAATTTTGAGGAAAGTGTTCGAATGGCCTAAAGTAATCGAATCTGCTTCCTCTAAATATGAACCGCATAAGATTCCTTATTATTTATATGAGCTATCAACACTTTTTCATTCTTATTGGAGTAAAGGAAATGAAGATAATAAATACAAGTTTATCATTGATGGAAAAATAAAAAGACAAGAAATTTTAATAATAATTTTCCTTACCGCTACAGTAATAAAAAACGGAATGGACATCCTTGGAGTTTCACTACCTGAAAAAATGTAATGTATAAAATAATAAATATATTAATGCTGTTTTTTTTTATTTTATTTATTTTTAGCACTTTTAAATACTACGCCTCAAATACCAATATCAAGACAACAAATTTTAATAGAATTAATATTAATGAAATTCTTAAAGAAAAAATGTTGAATTTACCAATTTTACAAAATGACACAAACAATGTTATAGAATTTAACGATACTTTTAATAAGAAAATTAAGGAAGATGCGACAAGAAGTTTTTGGAATTTGCTAAAATTTAAATGAAAAAAAAAGCAGTCATTATTAGCATAAAAAGTTATAGATTACTTAAAAATGAAAAAAAATTACTATCTGATGAAAATCCATGGGGACTAATACTTTTTAAGAGAAATATAAAGTCATTAAAACAAATTAAAAATTTAGTAAAAGAAATTAGAAAATTTACCAAAGATAAGAAATTTCCAATCTTAATAGATGAAGAAGGTGGTAAAGTTTCTAGATTAGGCAAAATTATAAATCATGAATTTTCTCAAAAACTATTTGGAGATATCTATAAAGAAAATAAGAGTTTAGCATTATCCTTTTATAAAAATTATTTAAAAAACATTGTATTTATTTTAAAGAATATAGGCATTAATATTAACACGGTCCCAGTTTTAGACATCTTAAGAAAAAAAACAAGTAGAGTAATTGGCAGTAGAAGCTTTTCTAAAGAGCCTATAATTGTAAAAAAATTGGGACAAACTTGTGTAAATTTTTATAAACTTAATAAAATTGGAACTGTAATTAAACATATACCTGGCCATGGCTGCACAGCTTTGGACAGTCATTTTAAAACTCCATCGGTATACCTAAAATATAAGGATTTAAATAAAAATGATTTTTTTCCGTTTAAAAAAAATTCATCTATGTTTGCTATGACTGCCCATGTTATTTATAAACGGTTGGATAAATCTAATGTTGCTACATTTTCACAAAAAATAATAAAAGATATAATTAGAGGAAAAATAGGTTTTAAAGGCATCTTAATATCAGACGATATAGCAATGAAAGCTCTAAAATACGATTTAGTTACCAATGCAAAAAAATCACTTTTAGCAGGTTGTAATTTAGTTCTATATTGTGGCGGTAAATATAATGAATCTCGTAAACTTTTAAAAGAGATGCCATATATAGACAAGTTTACTGTTAAAAAAACTTCAGAATTTTACAAGTTTTTAAGATAAAATCTAAAGATGGAATCAAAAAATTTAGAGCATATTTCAATTGATATACCTAACTATTCTGGTCCTTTAGAAGTGCTATTAAACTTAGCTAAATCACAAAAAGTTGATTTAGCCAAAATCTCAATTTCCAAACTAGCAGATCAATTTTTAGAATATATTAAAAGTCGGGAAAATTTAAACTTGGAAACTGCTTCCGAGTACTTATTAACAGCAACCTGGTTGGCATATTTAAAATCAAAATTATTACTCCCAGAAGACGAAGAAGATGATTTTAAAGCGCTCGAAGTTGCTGAAAGATTAAAACTTCAACTTAAAAAACTTGAGCTGATAAGAATACTTTCAGATCAAATGTTAAAAAAAAAGAGACTTGGTGTTCATATATTCAACAGAGGTATGAAAGGTGGAATTAGATCAATAAATACTCCAATTTACGACATTTCTTTATATGAGCTATTAAAAAGTTATTCAGTGCTTCAAATGCAAAAAACATTTAAAACAATTAATATTCCTAAATTACCAGTTTTTACCACAGAGGAGGGAATAAAAAGTATAACAAATAATTTAGATCAAATTAAAGATTGGAAAAATATAAATGATCTTATACCAAAATTTTATTTTAATAAAAATATGAAAAAAACAGGTATCGCGGGAATATTTGCTGCAAGTTTAGAACTTGTTAAAGATGGTGCAGTTCAAATGTTGCAAAAAGATCTATTTGAGGAAATTCTTATCAAGAAAAAATCATAGATTATGAAAAAAAAAGATAAAAATAAAGATAACATCATTTCATTTCCATCAACCGTTTCAAAATTAGAACGTCAAATTGAAGCGATTCTATTTGCTGCCTCTGAACCTTTAGATATTGAAACTATTGAAAAAAGAATTCAAACAAATGTAAACGTAACTAAGATTTTAGAAAAATTAAGAGAAAACTACAATAACAGGGGGATAAATTTAGTATGCATAAGAAATAAGTGGTCTTTTAGAACTGCTGAAGACCTGTCAAAGCTGATGTCTTTACAAAAATCAACTCAAAAAAAATTATCAAAAGCAACAATAGAAACACTTTCAATCATTGTATACCATCAACCTGTAACAAGATCTGAAATTGAAGAAATTCGAGGAGTATCTTTTGCAACAAATACATTGGAAATTCTATTAGAACTTGATTGGGTGAGGCCAGCAGGAAGAAAAGACGTACCAGGAAAGCCTATTCAGTATGCTACAACGGAAAATTTTCTTAACCATTTTAATGTTCAAAAATTGTCTGATTTGCCAACCTTAGAAGAACTAGGTTCTGCAGGACTAATTGATACATCGACAATAGATAAATCCATTTTTGGAACTGGGAAATTTTTTAAAGAGCAATCAATAAAATCAGACCAGAATATTTATGAAGATATTGAAGAAGCGATTCAGAAAACACCTGAAACTGACAAATAAATATATATATTTGATTAAAATTATTGTATATAATTAAGATATGGGAAATATTGGTTGGACAGGTATTATAATAATAGCAATCTTAATTGTTATACTTTTTGGAAAAGGCAAAATTTCAAGCATAATGGGAGATCTTGCAAAAGGAATAAAAAGTTTTAAAAAAGGAATGTCAGATGACAATTCTGCAAATAATGAAGACAGCAATAATTCTGACAGTTCAAACTCCGATAACAAATAATTCTTAGATGCCTCAAATTGGATGGTTAGAGATTTTAGCTGTAGTTATTATTGCAATTTTAGTTCTAGGCCCAAAAGAATTTCCAATAGCACTAAAAAAGATTGGTTCAACTATAAGCAAAATTAAAAATACTTTTAGCAGTTTCCAGCGAGAAGTTTCAGCAGCAACAAATAGTTTAGACATCGAAGATGAAGAGGTAAACGAAAAAGATAAAAAATCTAAAATTAAAAATGACAAACAATAATTCTTTTACAAGTCATTTTACAGAGCTTAGATCTAGATTAATAAAATCTCTAATATTTATTTTGCTAATCTTTATTGCCTCATACACGTTTGCTGAAAATATATATAATTTTCTTGTAGAACCCTACGCTGAGGCAGTTAAAGACGATCTAAAACAAAGGAGATTAATATTTACGGCTTTACACGAAACATTCATCACATATCTTAAAGTTGCTTTTTTTTCTGCTGTTTTTATTGGAAGCCCTATCTTATTGATACAAATTTATAAATTTATTGCTCCTGGTTTATATAGAAATGAGAAAAAAGCGATCTTGCCTTATCTAATTTCAACACCAATACTTTTTTTACTTGGTGGATTGCTTGTTTATTATTTAGTAATGCCTCTCGCAATTAAGTTTTTTTTATCATTTGAAACAGTTGGTTCTAATACAAATTTACCGATTCAACTTGAAGCCAAAGTTAATGAATACCTCTCTTTAATTATGAGATTGATATTTGCCTTTGGAATAAGTTTTCAATTACCTATTTTATTAAATTTATTAGCGCGTATAGGGGTTGTTAATTCAAAATATCTAAAAAACACCAGAAGATATGTAGTGGTAATTATCTTCACAGTTGCAGCAATATTAACACCACCAGACCCTATTACACAAATAGGATTAGCGATACCTTTGTTGTTACTTTATGAATTGTCAATTATAACAGTGAGGTTTACTGAAAAAAAAAATGATACAGAAGATATAAAAGATGCATAATATAAAAGAACTTAGAAAAAATCCTGAAGCTTATAAATTAAAATTTCAAGAAAGAAATGTTACTTTTGATATTGAGCAATTTATTACATTAGATAAAAAAAACAGAGATTTAATTTATAAAAAAGAAACTTTAGAACAAGAAAAAAAATTGCTTTCAAAATCAAAAGATGAAGAAAATCGTGAAAAATCAAAAAAAATCTCTGAACAAATTAACCAACTGTCAGAAAAACAATTAAAGACTCAAAAAAATTTAAATCTTATCTTATTTAATCTTCCTAATATTGCCTGTGATGATGTTCCGAAAGGAGCAGACGAAAAACAAAATACATTAATTAAAAAAGAAGGAAAATTAAAAGAATTTAAATTTAAACTTAAATCACATGTTGAGCTTGGCGCTAAAGAAAAAAAAATTGACTTTGACACATCTTCAAAACTTTCTGGCACTAGATTTGTAGTATTAAGAGAAAAGTTTGCTTTATTAGAAAGAGCTTTAATTAACTTTATGTTAGATACACATATTAAAGAATTTGGATATACTGAAATTTCTCCACCTTTAATAGTTAATGAGGATGTCATGTTTGGTACAGGCCAACTTCCAAAATTTGAAGATGATCAATTTGAAATAAAATTTAATAATGTTGATCAAAGAAAATTCTTAATTCCAACAGCTGAAGTTGTACTTACAAATTTAGTTAAAAATTCTACCTTAAATGCTAAAGATTTTCCTATCAGATATGTAGCTGCAACTCCCTGTTTTAGAAAAGAAGCAGGCAGTTATGGAAAAGACACAAAAGGGATGATGAGACAGCACCAATTTTATAAAGTCGAGTTAGTTAGTATCGTAGAGCCAAAAAACTGTTTAACTGAACTTGACCGGATGTTAAATTGCGCTGAGGAAATTCTAAAAAAATTAGATTTAGCTTATCAGGTTGTTCTTTTATCAACAGGCGACATGGGATTTAGCGCTGAAAAAACATTTGATATAGAAGTATGGATACCTTCCGAGAAGAAATATAGAGAAATTTCAAGTTGTTCATCTTGTTCAACATTTCAATCTAGAAGAATGAGCGCAAAGTACAAATCTGCTAATGGCAATGATTTCGTTGGTACCCTAAATGGCTCAGGCCTTGCGGTCGGGAGGTTAATGATAGCATTAATAGAGAATTATCAAAATGAAGATGGCACAATTAACATTCCAAATATTTTAAAAAAATACATGAATAATTTAGATAAAATTTGATTATTATTCACTTGTTTAACCAACTCTTTTATTATAATTATCTGTAAATGAGCGGCCAAGGAATAGCACAATTTATCCCACTAATTTTAATATTTGTAATCTTTTACTTTTTTTTAATTAGACCTCAACAAAAAAGAGTTAAAGAGCATAAAGCAATGGTTGAGGCATTAAAAAGGGGTGACGAAGTAATTACATCAGGTGGAATTTTAGGAAAAGTTGAAAGAGTAATGGAAGACGATAGAATTGAAGTGAATATTGGAAACGATGTTAAGGTTCAGATAATTAGATCAACTATAACTAGTTTATTAAAAAAAGAAGAAATAAAAAAATAATTCTTTTTTGTGTTAAATTTTTCAAAAATAAATATCTTTAGTATTTATCTTATTTTTATTTTTGTTTCATTTTTTTCAATTTTAAATTTTCAAGATCCTGACAATCAATATATTGAAAAAAAGGTTAATTTAGGATTGGATCTTCAAGGTGGATCTTATCTATTATTAGAAATTGACTCAGATCCGTTAGTAAAAGAAAAGATACAGTCAAAAGTTATTGATTTTAAAAAATTATTAAAAAAAAATAATCTTAATTACTCAAATTTTAAAATCAATGAAAAAGATCTAACTTTTAATGTAGATAATTTAGATAAATTAAAAACTTTATTTTTTTCTAAGAAAGACAATTTCTTAAATCCTTATATAAATAAATATAACTCTTATGAGTTAGACTTAGAAGTTTTGGAAAAAAATAGTGTTAAAATTTTATTTTCAAAGTATGGTTTATTAACAATTAATAATGCAGCGTTAAAACAATCAATAGAAATTGTTAGAAGAAGAATTGATGATATTGGAACTAAAGAGCCAACCATTCTTCAAAGAGGTGAAAAACGAATATTAGTCGAATTACCAGGCCTTAAAGATCCTGAGCGAATTAAAAGTCTTTTAGGTAAAACGGCAAAATTAGATTTTAGATTAGCAGCTAACAATGATGAATTTGGAACAGAAAAACTGTTATCAGAAAACAATATTGAACTTAATATAAGCAAAAGAATTATAATGTCTGGAGAAAATTTGATTGATGCACAACCAAGTATAAATAATCAATCAAATAAGCCAGCTGTATCGTTTACACTGGATAGACTAGGGGCGCAAAAATTTGGAAGAACAACTTCAGACAATGTAGGCAAACAATTAGCTATAGTTTTAGATGGAAAAGTTATTAGTGCTCCATCTATTAACGAACCAATTACTTCTGGTAGTGGAATAATTACAGGAAACTTTTCTTTTCAAGAAGCCACTGATTTAGCACTATTACTCAGATCTGGTGCTTTACCAACACCCTTAACAGTTGTAGAGGAAAGAACAGTAGGCCCTGATTTAGGCGAAGACTCTATTAAAGCAGGCTTAATATCACTAATAGTTGGATTTTTTCTAGTTATAATCTTTATGATATTTAAATATAAAGTTTTTGGATTAATCGCCAACTTAGTATTGATAGCAAATTTGATCATGCTAGTTGGTGTTTTAACAATTTTAGAGGCAACATTAACACTGCCCGGAATTGCTGGAATAATTTTAACTGTAGGTATGGCTGTAGATGCAAACGTGTTAATCTTTGAGAGAATTAAAGAGGAATTAAAGACTGAAAAATCTATAATTCACGCATTTGACATTGGTTATACGAAAGCAAAAATAACAGTACTTGATGCGAATATTACTACTTTAATAGCTGCAATTATTCTTTTTATTTTTGGATCAGGTCCTGTTAAAGGATTTGCCATCACATTAGGGATAGGAATAATAACAACTTTATTTTCTGCATATTTTATGGCAAGGCATATTACCTCGATGATAGTGCTCAAAAATAAAAGCGGAAGTGTGAAATTATAATGGACAAAAAAATTGACTTTTCATCAAAATTTAAATTTGCAAATATTTTATCTTTGTTAATTTTTACTCTGAGTGTTTTTTTTATATTGTTCAAAGGTCTGAATTATGGAATTGATTTTAAAGGTGGAACATTAATAGAGTTAAGAGCTAACTCAGAAAATGTAAGTGTTTCAGGAATTAGAAGCTCTCTAAATCAAATGGAATTAGGGGATGTAAATGTAAAAGAATTTGGAGAAAAAGGAGATTATTTAATTAAGATTGAACAAAAAACTGAAAATAACGACCAATTAATACCTGAGGTGAAAAATACATTAATTAACAATCTTAATTCAGAAATAAATTTTAGAAGAGTTGAGAATGTTGGTCCAAAAATAAGCGCGGAACTATTAGAGTCAGGCATTATTGCTATCTCACTAGCTTTAGCAGCAATGCTTTTTTATATATGGATTAGATTTGAGTGGCAATTTAGTGTTGGGTCGATCATTGCCTTATTTCACGACGTAATAATAACAATTGGAATTTTTTCAATCCTATCTTTTGAGATAAATTTATCAATTATCGCGGCTGTATTAACGATAGTTGGATACTCAATGAATGATACTGTTGTGATATATGATCGTATAAGAGAAAATTTAAATAAATACAATAAATTAAACATTAGCGAGATAGCCAACATTTCAATTAATGAAACTTTATCAAGAACTATAATTACATCGGTAACAACATTATTAGCATTGTTTTCTATTTATATATTAGGTGGTGAAATTCTTAGAGGTTTTTCTTTTGCAATGATACTAGGAGTTTTAATTGGAACTTATTCTTCAATTTTTGTTGCTTCTCCAGTTTTAAAATTCTTTAAAGTTACTTATAAAACCCTTGAAAAAAAAGATGAGAAAATTGTTCCTTAAAAAGTTAATATAAATTTTGTGCTGCAACCATTGATAATAGCATTGGAAACGAAAACAATGTATTTATTCTAGAAAAAATCATTGCTGTTTTAGCTGAGTTAACTTTTTCATCTGGAGTGCAGTCTACTATACCTAAAGCTTTTTTTTGATTTGGCCAAATCACAAACCAAACATTATAAGCCATTATAATTCCTAACCACATGCCTATACCAATTGCTGTATTTTTACCATAACCACTACCTATTCCTAAAGTCATAGCTTGATGCGCATATCCGTTTAAATAAGAAACAATTAGGCCAGTAACGATAGTTCCAAGAGCTGCCCATCTAAACCAAAATAATGCTCTGGGCGCTATGACTTTACCAATCGCTGGTTTTTGCTCATCAGGAATTTTAGGCATTGATGGAATTTGTACAAAATTAAAATACCACAATAGCCCAATCCACATTATCCCGGTTAATACGTGCAGGTACCTAAATAACCAACTAAAAAAATATCGATCAAAAGCAAAACCATCGCCTCCATAATGAAGGCCTATTAATAACAATATAGCTATGGCTAAAGATATATGAACTGTTTTCGATAAAGATTGCAATATTGAAGTCATGAGTCTTTATAGCATAATTATATTCTTTAAGCAGTTTTTTTCATGTTAGAATTTCCCAGTAATTCTTTAATAAATCTGCCAGTATAACTATCCTTGCTTTGTGAAACCTTTTCAGGCGTTCCTTCAGCTATTATTCTCCCTCCGTTTACTCCACCTTCAGGCCCCATATCGATGATATGATCAGCAGTTTTTATAACATCTAGATTGTGTTCAATCACAACAACGGTGTTACCTGTATTGGTGAAAGCTTGTAAAATTTCTAAAAGTTTTTTTATATCGTGAGAATGCAAACCAGTAGTTGGCTCATCTAGAATATACAATGTTCTTCCAGTCGGTCTTTTTGAAAGCTCTTTAGCTAACTTTATTCTTTGAGCTTCACCACCCGATAAAGTAGTCGCCTGTTGACCAATTTTCATATAACCTAACCCCACATGTTTAAGTGTTATTAACTTTGACCTGATACTTTGAATATTTTCGAAAAAATTACATCCTTCATCAACAGTCATATCAAGAACCTCAGCAATATTTCTATTTTTGAATCTAATTTCTAGTGTCTCTCTATTATATCTTGCTCCTTTACAAGTATCACAAGGGATAAAAACATCTGGAAGAAAATGCATCTCATAGGTAATTACACCATCGCCTTCACAGGTTTCACATCGACCTCCTTTAACATTAAATGAATATCTTCCTACTTTGTAACCTCTAGCTTTAGACTCAGGTAAGTTAGCAAACCAGTCTCTGATTGGTCCAAAAGCACCGGTATAAGTTGCAGGATTTGATCTTGGTGTTCTACCTATCGGAGACTGATCGATATCAATAATTTTATCTATTAATTCATTACCTTTAAACCCAGTAAATGCCTTAGGAACTTTTCGACTTTTATTTTTATTAAGAATTAAATTAAAGGCATTATAAAGAGTATGTAAAATTAAAGTAGATTTTCCACTTCCTGAAACACCAGTTACACAGGTAAATGTGCCAACTGGTATTTTTAAATCAACTTTTTTTAAATTATTTCCACTTGCGCCACTAATTTCTATAAACCTTCCATTTTTTGCTGAACGTCTCTTTCTCGGGATCTGAATAAATTTTTTACCAGATAAATAATTACCAGTTATACTATTCTCATTTTTAATAATTTCTTTGACTGTACCTTCAGCAACAATTGTCCCACCATTCAGACCAGCTTCGGGACCTATATCAATTATATGATCTGAATTTTCCATTGTTTCAATATCATGCTCAACAACGATTACCGTATTTCCTAAATCTCTTAATTTTTTTAAAGCAGTTATTAATTTTTTAT
>CETH01102421.1_pt1 | contig 16702 bp, 20 predicted proteins | sample 361461 | NCBI WGS metagenome assembly CETH01 (sample SAMEA2622695, study PRJEB7988) | marine metagenome | isolation source: saline water (ENVO:00002010), including
ATATTTCTATTGCAAAAAAAGGTTCAAAATTAAAAGTAATAAACTTAGCAATTAAAAATGCTAAAAATAGCTTAAATAGAAATCTTTATGAAAGTCAAAATAATAGAGAATTATTAAATGAGATTGCCAAAAAATTTAATATTGAAAATTCAATAAGTCTAATTGAAGTTTATGATAATAGTCATATTCAAGGTACAAATAATGTAGGAGCTTTGATTACTTATGGGGATGAGGGTTTTATAAAAAAAAGATATAGAAAATTTAATATAAAAAATGAAAATTTAAAACAAGATGATTACGGTATGATCAGAGAGGTATTGGGAAGAAGATTCAAAAGAGCTATTCAGGAAAAAGGTAATTATTTAAGTTTTCCAGATCTTGTTTTAATTGATGGTGGTAAAGGACAATACTCATCTGCTAGAGAAACACTTAATGAACTTGGATTAAATGAAATTCCAGTTGTGGCGATTGCTAAGGGAAAATTTAGAAATAGTGGTAATGAGACTTTTTTTCATAATGGCAGAGAGTATAAATTTATGAAAAATGACCCCACTCTATTTTTTTTACAAAGAATACGTGATGAGGCTCATAGATTTGCAATAAGTGCTCATAGAGCAAAAAGAAAAAAAGGCATTTATAAATCTATGCTAGACCAAATTGAGGGTATAGGAGCAATTAGAAAAAGGGCGTTACTGAATCATTTTGGTTCTGCAAAAGCTGTGGAGTCTGCCAGCCTAGATGAAATAAAATCAGTTGAAGGTGTGGAGACAAAAGTTGCAAAAAAAATATATAATTTCTTTCACGAATAAAAGATATGCTAAAAAAAATACCAAATATTTTAACTGTAGGTAGAATTTTAATTGTACCTTTCTTCGTATTGGCTTTTTATTTACCTGGTTTTTATGGAGATCTTACAGCTTTAATTTTATTTATTGTTGCATCATTCACTGATTTTCTAGATGGGATGCTAGCAAGGATACTTGGTCAAGAATCTAAACTTGGTGAACTTCTAGATCCTATTGCAGATAAAATTATTGTAGCAACAGCTCTGATATTGTTAGTAATGGATGGAACTATTCGTAATTATGAAGTAATTGCTGCAATAATAATTTTAACTAGGGAAATTTTGATTTCTGGTTTAAGAGAATTTTTAGCCAAAGGAAAAATAAAACTGCCTGTTTCAAGTCTAGCTAAATTAAAAACTGTTTTACAAATGGTATCTATTGCGCTTCTTCTTTCTGGCGATACAGGAAATAAAATTATAAATTTTCAAGATTATAATGCTCAAACTATTGGTATAATTCTTTTATGGCTTTCAGCAGCTTTAACACTTTTTACTGGATACGATTATATGCGTAAAGGAATAGATCACGCAATTTCTGAAGATAGTAAAGATTAGGCTGCTTTTTTCTTTTTTACTAAAGATTGATAGCTTTCATTAAGATCTATAATCATCTCACAAACCTTAAATTGATGATTTGAAATACATGATACTGGTGTAACCTCTGCTGCTGTACCGGTTAAGAAACAACCAACAAAATTTTTTAATTCCTCAGGTTTGATTTTTCTTTCATGTACCTTAATATTTTTAGATTTTGCAATCTCAATAACTGTTCTTCTAGTTATTCCATCTAAAAATGAATCTGGTATTGGCGTATGTAACTCGCCATTTTTATCTTTAAAAAAAATATTTGCTCCAGTTGCTTCAGCTATATTACCCTCATGATCAAGCATGAGTGAATCTGCATAGCCTTGCTTCTCAGCCTCATGTTTGGACAATGTACAAATCATATAAAGTCCAGATGCTTTCGTGTCCCAAGGAATTGTATTAGGTGCAGGTCTTCTCCAGCTAGATATATTTAATTTAATTCCTTCCACTTTTAGCTTTGGATCAAAATATGATCCCCACTCCCAAGTTGCTATTGCAACATGAATTTTAGTTTGTTGAGCAGAAATAGCCATCATCTCACTTCCTCTCCAAGCAACTGGTCTTACGTATCCATTTTTTACTTTTTGGGTTAAGATTATTTTTTTACTAGCAAGATTGATTTCGTCTTCGCTATATGGAATTTCAAAACCCATTCTTTTTGCAGAATAAAATAGCCTTGAGGTATGTTCTTCTAATTTAAAAATAGAACCATCATACACTCTCTCGCCCTCGAATACACAACTTGCGTAATGCAAACCATGGCTTAATACGTGAACTTTAACATCAGTCCAATCGACTAATTCGCCATTGTACCATATTTTTCCAGATCTTTTATCGTAAGGTATCATTTTTGAAATATTAAAAAAATTATTACCAAAAAATATCTTTGTATCTATAATATGTCAATATAACTTACCTATAATGAAAGAACTTTTATATCTCAGGGACGATCAACTTAAAGATTTAATAGAAAAGCTATTTGTGGGCTATAGAGAAACATTTTCAGACTCAAAAAAGATTTTAAATAAATATTCAATTGGTTTAGCACATCAAAAGGTTATTCACCTTTTGTCAATGTATGAGGGAATTTCTATATCAGAATTATTAGAAAAACTAAAAATTACAAAACAAAGTTTAAATAGAGTACTTAAGGATTTGATTAAATTAGAGATAATTTTATATAAAAAAGATCAACAAGATACAAGAGTTAAACACGTTTTTTTGAATGAAAAAGGCAAAAAAATATTTCATGAAATTTTTGAAATACAGAAAAAAAGAATTTACAATGCATTGTTAAATTCAAGTTCAGAAGAAGTAATTAATTTTGATAATGTTCTAAAAAAAATAATTAATGGATAATTTTATTGCACATATTTTAGTAGTAGATGATGATGATGGTATAAGATCTTTAGTTCAAAGATACTTAAATGAAAAAAACTTTTTAGTAAATACCGCTAACAGTGCAGAAGACGCAACTAAAAAAATTAAAATTATAAAGTATGATCTAATTATCCTAGACATTATGATGCCAGGAAAAAGTGGCTTGGATTTTATAAAAGAAAATAAAAAAATATTAGATACTCCTATAATTCTTTTGACTGCAAAAGGTGAGGCAAGTGAAAGAGTTGAAGGGTTAGAAATTGGAGCCGATGATTATTTGCCTAAGCCATTTGAACCAAAAGAATTAATACTCAGAATACAAAACATTCTTTCAAAAACGAAAAAAAATAATGAAAAAAAAATTATTGAATTTGAGAATATTAAGATAAATCTAAATAAACAATTGATTACCAAAAAAAATACTGAATATAAAATAAATAATACGGAAAAAACTATTTTAGAAAAAATGATAAATAATCCTGGAAAAATATTTTCAAGAGAGGATATTGGTATTTTAATTAATATTGATAAAGAGAGGTCTGTAGATGTTGTCATTACTAGATTAAGAAAAAAAATAGAAATCAATCCAAAAAATCCAAAATTTTTACAAACAATAAGAGGTGCGGGATATGTTCTCTGGATTGAATAATTTTGTAAAAAGTATTCTTCCTAAAAGATTATTTTATAGAGCTTTATTAATTGTTGCTATTCCTGTGATTGTTTTACAATTAGTTATTACGTTTGTTTTTTTTGACAGTCTTTGGATAAAAACCAATAAAGGCATGACAAGAGCACTCGTAAACGAAATTAATACATTTATAGAGGTTTATGATGATGAAATTTATGAAAAAGATCAGATAACAAATATTTTTTCGGTGTATCAAGATTTAAATATTGAATTTATAGAAGATAATAATTTTAATTATAAATATGATGAAAGATGGTTTAGTCCAATAGACAGATCTCTTAGGAGAGAATTAAAATCTAGATTTGGTTCAGAAGATTTTTGGTTTAATACAATAAACTATAAAGAATTAATTGATATAAGAATTAAATATCAAGCTGGATACTTTAAATTTTTAGTTTCAAAAGATAGAGTTACAAGTTCTTCTGCTAGAATATTTGCCCTTTGGATAACAGTGCCTGCAATGATCATGGTTTTTATATCGTTAATTTTTTTAAAAAATCAAACAAGACCAATTACGAATCTTGCAAAAGCAGCTGAAAAATTTGGAAGAGGTGAAGAAGTTGAGGAGTTTAAACCATCGGGAGCTTCTGAAATAAGAAGGGCTGGATATGAATTTGATAAAATGCGAAAAAGAATTTTAAGACATCTTAATCAAAGATCTGAAATGTTGTCAGGTATCAGTCATGATTTAAGAACTCCTCTTACACGAATGAAATTGCAAATAGCGTTTATTAAAGACAATGAATTGGCAAAAAAATTATCTGATGACATCAATGAAATGGAAAAAATGTTAAATGAGTATCTTCAATTTACAAGTTCATCCTATTTAGAAAAAGATGAAAAATTTTGCATAAGTGATTTAATCAATGAAATTATATCAAAGTACAATAACAAAAATATATCATCCCAAATATCCCCAAAAATTGAAATTAATGGTAGAAAAAATTTAATAAAAAGATCTATTAATAATCTTTTAGATAATGCCATAAAATATGGAGACAAAGTCAATGTTGAAATATTAAAAAATAGTAACAATATATTTATAAAGATTGAGGATAATGGTCCTGGTATTCCTGAGAATGAGTATAATAATGTATTTAAACCTTTTTATAAAATTGATAAAGGAAGAGCAGATTCAAAATCTAGCGTTGGCTTAGGGCTATCAATAACTTCTGATATAATTAGATCTCATGGAGGAAACATTAAATTAAGTAAATCTTCAATGGGTGGTCTTACAATTAAGATTTTTTTGCCCGCTTAGTCTTCTTTAAATTTCCCACTTTTGATTTTTCAATTTTTTTTTCTAGATTTTCAACTCTTTTTGCCAATATATCAAATTCATCTTTACTAGTTAATTTCATCTTGAAAACTATTTCATCTCTTTTTGATTTAAGAATATTCATTAATTCATTTACTAAATCTTTTGATGATAGTAGACCTTGTTCCAAAAGTCTTGTCAATGTATCTATGACATACTTTGAATTTTTCATAAATTTATATAAATTATATTATTAATAATTTATAAGTATTATTCAAAATGTTCATTAATAATTTTGACCCAGTTGCAATTGAGTTATTTTCTTTTGAAATTAGATGGTATTCTTTATCATATATTATAGGGATAATTCTAGGATGGTTTTTAGCTAAAAAAATTTTTATTTCAAATCAAGAGATAAAGGATAAGTTTGATGATTACATTACTTATGTAATTTTAGGTATAATTTTTGGTGGAAGAATAGGTTATGTATTAATTTATGATTTGTATTATTACATAAATAATCCAATAGACATCTTGAAAATTTGGCAAGGCGGTATGTCTTTTCATGGAGGTCTATTAGGAATAATTTTTGTCTCAATCTTTTATGCACAAAATAACAAACAAAATCCTTTGAGATATTTAGATGTGGTAGCTCTTGTTTCTCCTATAGGTATATTTTTTGGAAGAATATCAAATTTTATAAACTCTGAATTATATGGAATTGAAACTAATTTACCTTGGGCTGTAAAATTTATTAAAATTGATAATCTTTATAGACATCCATCACAGCTATATGAGGCTGCGTTTGAGGGAATATTTTTATTTATAATTTTAGTTTACTTCAAAAGAAAAGGGTTTCTAAAATTTCCAGGAATGATCTCGGGAATATTTTTAACATTCTACTCATTATTTAGATTCATAATTGAGTTTGTTAGGGTTCCAGATGATCAATTAGGTTATTTGATGCTAAATCTTACGATGGGACAAATTATAAGCTTAATTTTTTTTATTATAGGGATCTATTTAATTACTACAAAATATGAAACTGAATCAAAAGTTTAATATTCCATTAGATGAATTTATAAATTTGTCCTTGTACGATAAAAAAGATGGATATTATATGAAAAAAAATCCCTTTGGTAAAAAAGGAGATTTTACTACTGCGCCTAATATCTCAAGACTATTTTCGGAAATGGTTGCTATATGGATTGTGAGTTTTTGGCAAAATTTAGGGTCACCAAAAAATTTTAATTTAATTGAGCTTGGAGCTGGAAATGGAGAAATGATGAAAATTTTAATTGAGAGTTTTAAAAATTTTCCAAATTTTTTAAATGCATGTAAAATTCATATATATGAAAAAAGTCCAGCATTGATTAAAATTCAAAAAAAAATACTCAAAGGAAATAATATAACTTGGCTTGAAAATATTAATAATCTTAAAAAAAGACCCTCAATTTTTATCGCTAATGAGTTTTTTGATGCGATTCCTATTAAACAATTTATCAAATTAAAAAAAAGATGGTTTGAAATATATGTGGGAAGAAAAGAAAATAATAAACTTTTCTTTTTCAATAAGAAATTTGATATGAAGACATTCGAAAAAAAGATAAAATTCAAAATAAGCAATAACCAGAATTTTATTGAATATTCAAAAGTAGGACTAAATTATTTAGAAAAAATTTCTAAAGTTATAAAAAAAAATCAAGGAGGAATCTTAATTGTTGATTATGGATATTTTGATGATCAAATGAAAAATACGATACAATCTGTAATTAATCAAAAATATTCTAATATTTTAAAAAATATAGGCAATTGTGATATAACTCATAACATTAATTTCAATTTGTTTAAAAAAATAATTAAAAAAATAGGTGGTTTAAAAGATTTAGTTATTACTCAAAAAGAATTTCTAATTAAACTAGGAATTATACAAAGAGCAGAAATAATTTCTAAAAAACTCCCCTTTTCAAAAAAAGCTGACATTTTTTTTAGATTAAAAAGACTAATAGATGAAAATCAAATGGGTAGACATTTTAAAGTAATGATAATTAAGAATAAAAATAATAGATTAAATTTTGGACTCTAAAATGATCTGTTCAAAGAAATTAAAAAAACTCAAAGGAATTAAACATGGTTTTTTTAATAAAAAAGGAGGAAAATCAAAAGGTATTTATCAAAGTTTAAATTGTGGTGTAGGATCAAATGACAAAATTAATGTTGTAAAAAAAAATTTAGAAATTGTAAAAAATAAGTTTAACAAAAGATCTAAAAATATTTTCTTACTTCATCAAATTCATAGTAATAAGATTATCTGTATAAATAAAGATCACATGATTAACAAAAAGTTTAAAGCTGATGCAATAATTACAAGTAAAAGAAAATTACCAATAGGGATCTTAACAGCTGACTGTGCACCAATATTACTTTACGATGATGTTTCAAAAATGATCGCTGCAATCCATGCTGGTTGGAAAGGTGCATACAAAGATATTATTTATAAAGTTGTAAAATTGATGGTTAAAAAAGGTTGCAAAAAAAAAAATATTCACGCAGCAATTGGTCCTTGTATCTCTCAAAAAGATTATAATGTTAAAGAAGGTTTCTTGAGAAAATTTATAAAAAAAAACAAAAAAAACTCAATTTTTTTTAAAAAAAGAAATAATCTTATTTATTTTAATTTGCCTAAATATGTCAAATCTCAACTTAAATATTGCAAAATCTCAGATATTGACCACGTAAATATTAATACTTTTGATGCTAAAAATAATTTTTTTAGCGCAAGACGATCTTTAAGAATAAAACATGATGATTATGGTAGAAATATTTCAATAATTATGATTAATTAAACTTTTCAATGAAATTATTAACAGGAAACAGCAATAAAGCTTTAAGTAAAAATATTGCTAAATATTTAAAAACTAAAATAATAAATTCTAGTATCAAAAAATTTTCCGACGGGGAAATCTATATTGAAATAAATGAAAATATAAGGGGCAATAGTATTTTTATAATTCAATCTATTTCATCTCCTGCAAATGATAATTTAATGGAACTATTACTTTGTATAGATGCGCTTAAAAGATCATCAGCAAAAAATATAACAGCTGTTATTCCATATTTTGGATATGCAAGACAAGACAGAAAAGTTGTTCCTAGGACTTCAATTTCTGCAAAACTAGTTTCTAATTTAATTACTAAAGCTGGTGCTGATAGAGTTGTGACAGTGGATTTACATGCTGGACAAATCCAGGGTTTTTTCGACATCCCTGTAGACAATCTTTTTGCAACTCCAATTTTTGCAAGACATGTAAAAAAAAAGATCAAAAGTAAAAATATGATTTGTGTTGCACCAGATGTCGGTGGAACTGAAAGAGCAAGAGCCCTAGGAAAAATTTTGAATGTTGGTCTTGCTATTGTTGACAAGAGAAGACCAAAGCCAGGACAATCACAGGTAATGAATATAGTTGGGGATGTAAAGGGTAAAACTTGTTTAGTTGTTGATGATATAATTGATTCTGGAGGGACAATAGTAAATGCTGCTAAAGCCCTTAAGGACAGAGGGGCTCAAGAGGTTTATGTTTATATTACACATGGAGTATTAAGTGGTGAGGCTGTAAAAAAAATTAAAAACTCAGTTATAAAAAATTTAGTGATAACAGATACTATTGATAATGCTTCAAGAACAAAAAATGTAAAAAATATAGAAGTTTTGCCAATTTCAGGTCTAATGGGAGAAGCAATTAAAAGAATTTCGAACTCAACCTCTGTATCGGATTTATTCAAATAATTACCTTGATTATTTATAAACATGGGTTACAAAACTCTGTTTTATGAATTCTTTGGAAGCAAGCATTAGAAAAAACACCACTAAAGGTCAATTAAACACCATAAGAGTTAGTGGAAATGTACCTGCTATAATTTATGGTGGTAAAGAAGGAAATCAAAAGATCTCCATCTCAAAAAAAATGCTTAAAACTTTTATTGAAAAAGAAAACTTCTTGTCAAACATAATTTCTTTAAATGTTAATGGTAAATCGCAAAATGTGCTACCAAGAGAAGTAAAATATCATATCATAAGCGATGAACCTACTCATGTTGATTTTTTAAGAGTTTTACCTGGAGTTAAAATCAAAATTGAAGTTCCAGTTAATTTTATAAACCATGAAAAATCTCCTGGTCTAAAAAGAGGTGGTGTATTGAACATTGTTAGAAGAAAAGTTGAACTTAAATGTCCAAGTGAAAAAATTCCAGGAAACTTAACAATTGATTTAGATGGTGTTGATATTGGAGAAAGTTTCAAAATTTCCTCTATAAAACTTGATCCAGAAGTAGTTCCAACGATACAAGGAAGAGATTTCGTAATTGCTACCCTAGCAGCACCAACAGTCATTAAAGAGCCTGAAAAACCGGCTGAGGCTGAGGTGGCAGAAGGTGAAGAAAGTGCAGAAGGGACAGAGGCGGCGGCAGGTGAAGGTGGAAAACCAGCAGCTGAAGGTGACAAAAAAGATGGCGACGATAAAAAACCTTCAGAAAAAAAACCAGCTGAAGATAAAAAATAATTTTCTGAATTGAGTAAATAATCTTAATAGTTTATGCTTTTATTTGTAGGTCTAGGTAACCCAACTCCAGATAGTGAAAATAACAGACATAATGTAGGATTTAAAGTGATAGACTCCATTAATAAAAAATTTGGTCTCTCAAAACAAAAACCTAAATTTAAAGGTCTTTTAACAACTGGAAATATAAATAATATTAAAATTTACGCGATAAAACCTTTGACATTCATGAATAATTCAGGAATTTGTATTAGGGAATTAATTGAATATTTTAAGATTGATGCTGAGGATGTCATTGTTTTTCATGATGACCTAGACGTAGAATTTGGAAAAATAAAAGCAAAATTTGGTGGTTCAGATGCTGGTCATAATGGAATTGCATCAATTGATAAATTTATTGGTAAAGATTATTCAAGAGTAAGAATTGGTATAGGTAAACCAAATAGTAAAATTGAAGTAGCAGATTATGTTTTACAAAATTTTGATGAAGATGAAAAAATTGGTATTGAAAAAGTTTCTAAGAATATAACAGAGTCAATTTCTATTCTGGTAGAAAAGAAATTAGATTTATTTTCTAGCACAGTTAATAATAAATAATGAGCTTTAAGTGTGGAATAGTTGGATTACCTAATGTTGGTAAATCAACTTTATTTAATGCATTGACTAACTCTAATAAAGCTCAAGCAGCTAACTTCCCTTTTTGCACTATTGATCCAAATATAGGAATTGTTGCAGTGCCTGATCATAGACTTGAAAAACTGTCAAAAATATCAAAATCAAAAAAAGTTATAAATACTACTATTTCCTTTGTAGATATCGCTGGATTGGTTAAAGGGGCTTCTAGAGGTGAAGGTCTCGGGAATAAATTTCTTTCACATATTAGAGAAGTTGATGCAATTATTCATATGATTAGATGTTTCGACTCTGATGATATTCAAAACGTTAATAAAAATGTAGACCCAATAAGAGACCTTGAAATAATTGAGACAGAAATGATGTTGGCAGATTTAGAATCTATTCAAAAAAGATTGGAAAAAAGTAACAAAAAAAATGTAGACGAAGAACAATTAAAGATTCTTGAAATCGCGAAAGATTGTATAAATAATGATAAGAATATTTCATCTTTAAATTCTCAATTTGATAAAAAAAAACTTAATCAAAGTGGTTTATTATCGACTAAACCAAAAATATTTGTTTGTAATGTTGATGAACAAAGCATTCAAAAAGGTAATAACTATACTAAAGAGTTTATTACAAAATATGGAATTAAAAACACTCTAATAGTTTCAGCAGATATTGAAAATCAAATTAATGAGCTAAGTATTGATGAAAAAAAAAATTATATGGAAATGATAGGAGTAAGACAAACAGGTTTAGATCTATTAATACAAAAGGGATATGAAATTCTTGAACTGGATACCTTTTTCACCTCTGGGCCTGAGGAGACAAGGGCTTGGACAATTCAAAAGAATTGTATAGCACCAAAAGCGGCCGGCGAAATTCATACTGACTTTGAAAAAGGTTTTATAAGAGCTGAAACAATATCTTATGATGATTTTATTGAAAACAGAGGTTGGGTTAATTCAAAATCAAACGGAAAAATGAGACTGGAAGGAAAAGATTATGTTGTTAAAGATGGCGACGTATTAAACTTCCGTTTCAACACGTGACCAGATTCTTTTCATACTAAAATAAACCAACGTTGTAAGAATAATCAAATAGAATATAGCTTTAAAACCCATTCGATGTCTCGACTCCAAGTGCGGCTCAGCTGCCCACATTAAGAAGGTTGTTACATCTTTGGACATTTGTTCAACAGTTGCATTTGTTCCATCAGAATATTCAACTAAACCATCAGATAATTGATTTGCCATCTTAATTTTGTTACCATACATATATTTGTTATAGTATACACCATCATCCAAAGTAATTCCAACTGGTGGATCTTCATAGCCTTGAAGTAAAGAATAAATATAATCTACTCCACCTCCCCTTGCTTTAACCAAAACAGACATATCAGGAGGGTAAGCACCACCATTAGCTGCTTGAGCCGCTTTTACGTTTTCATATGGCATTACAAATTTATCAGATAACTTTCCTGGTCTTGTAAACATGTCACCATCTTCATTTGGTCCATCTTTGACCTCAAAAGATGAAGCTATAGCTTTTGCCTGTGCTTCTGAAAATTCTGGACCACCTTTTTCTGCTAAATTTCTATAACTTAAATATTTCATAGAGTGACAAGATGAACACACCTCAGTGTAAACTTGGTAACCTCTTTGAAGTGCCGAACGATCAAACTTACCAAAAAGGCCTTTGAAGCTCCAATCAGTTTTCAAATATTCTACTTTTTCTGCAGCATTAGAGTTAAATTGAATTCCAGCAACTAAAGTAAATAAAAAGAAGATTTTAAAAAAATTTTTCACCTAATTATTTAAACTTTCTTTATTCTTTGCTGTAGCTAAATTTGCAGATCCACCTAAAACAGGTTCAGTGATACTTAAAGGAAGAGGAAGAGATTTTTCTTTAAAACCCAAGAGTGGTAAAATTAGTAAGAAATGTAAAAAATAGTATGCAGTTGCAATTCTTGCTATCAATAAATACAATCCCTCCGCAGGCATTGCGCCAACGTAACCTAAGATTAAAACATCGGCAACAAGTATCCAATAAAATTGTCTGTACAAAGGCCTAAAAACTGCAGATCTAATTTTAGAAGTGTCTAGCCAAGGAAGAGCTGCCAAAATAAAAATTGCTGAAAGCATGGCAACAACACCTAAAAGTTTGTCAGGCACTGATCTTAAAATTGCATAAAAAGGTAATAAATACCATTCTGGCACAATATGAGCTGGGGTAACTAAAGGATTAGCTTCAATATAATTATCTGCATGACCTAATATGTTGGGCGTATAAAAAACGAAAAAAGCAAAAACAATCATAAACATTAGCAAAGCAAAACCATCTTTAATTACAATATAAGGGTGGAATGGAACTGTATCTTTAGATGGTTTTTTCACATCTATGCCCACTGGATTATTATTTCCTGGAACATGTAAAGCCCAAATATGTAGAACCACTAAACCTAAAATTAAAAAAGGTATTAAATAATGAAGTGTAAAAAATCTTGTAAGTGTCGGATTATCAACTGAATAACCACCCCACAGCCAAGTCACAATACCCTCTCCAACCAAAGGTATTGCACTAAATAAATTTGTAATAACAGTTGCGCCCCAGAAACTCATTTGTCCCCATGGTAATACATAACCCATAAATGCAGCTGCCATCATTAAAAGATAAATTATAATACCAATAATCCAAATTATTTCCCTTGGAGCTTTGTAAGAACCGTAGAATAGAGATCTAAATATATGAATGTAAACTGCTAAAAAAAACATTGATGCCCCATTTGCATGAATATATCTAATTAACCAACCATAATTTACATCTCTCATTATATGTTCAACGCTATCAAAAGCCATGTCAGCATGAGCGATATAATGCATTGCTAATACTAAACCCGTTACGATTTGAGTTATCAAACAAAAGGTTAAAATCCCACCAAACGTCCACCAGTAGTTTAAGTTTTTAGGAGTTGGGTAATCAGTTAAATGATTAGCAAGTGTAAGTAATGGAAGTCTATCATTGAACCATTTTCCAACTTTTGATTTTGGTGTGTATTCGTGATCACTCATAATATTTATCCAATCTTAATTGTATTCGCATTAACAAATTCATATTTAGGTATTTCCATATTAGTTGGTGCAGGACCTTTCCTAATTCTTCCAGAAATATCATAATGTGATCCGTGACACGGACAAAACCAACCATTATAATCTCCTTTTTGATCTAGTGGAACGCAACCAAGGTGAGTGCAAACTCCCAACATAACAAGCCACTCGGGATCTTTAGCTCGATCTTCATCAGTCTCAGGGTGTTTTAATTCCTCTAGCTTAACAGACCTTGCTTCTGATATTTCATCTTGAGTTCTTCTTCTAATGAAAACTGGTTTACCTCTCCATAAAACTGTTATAGTTTTTCCTGGATTTACTGAGCTAACATCTACCTCTGTGCTTGCAAGTGCTTTGACTGAAGCATCAGGGTTCATTTGGTCAATCATCGGCCAAACTGTTGCACCAATACCTACCGCTCCTACAGCGTATGTTGCTGTAAATAAGAAGTCTCTTCTATTAGGTTTTTTTTCTGACATTAGCTTTATTATTTAAATATACTCAAAATAGATTATTTCTACTTAAATATATAATTTCATATAGTATATAATATTAAATTTGCCACTGAAAGAATGACACATAATTCAACAAATCAAGGTCTAAAAATTGCATTATTTGAACCAGATATTCCCCAAAATACAGCTGCAATAATAAGAACATGCACGTGTTTAGGAGCAAAATTAGAGATTATAGAACCTTGTGGTTTTTTATTTAGTGACAAGAGGTTTAGACGAGTCGTTATGGACTATATGGATGAAAAAGAGATAAAATTTTACCGAAGTTCAAATGACTTTTTTAATTTTAAAAAAGACCAAAGAATTATCTTGATGACGACAAAAGCATCCACATCCTACACCAAATTCAAATTTGATAAAAATGATACGATTTTATTTGGTAGAGAAAGTGCTGGTGTTCCTCTAAATATCCATAAAATAGTTAAATATAAATTAAAAATACCAATGAAAAACAATATGCGTTCCCTTAATATTGCCTCATCAGTAGCAATCATCTTGGCAGAAAGTTTAAAACAAACTAAGTTAATCTAAAATGGATTTAGAAATAAAAAAAGACTTAACAAGTAATTGGTTTAAAATATTACAGGAATCAATTTGTTATAGAATAGATAAATTAGAAAACAGTCGAGTAAAATTCAAATCAACAACTTGGAAAAGAAATCAAAAAAAAGATGAAGGTGGTGGAGAGTATAGAATTTTAAAAAATGGAAAAGTTTTTGAAAAAGTTGGAGTCAACTTTTCAAAAGTCTATGGAAAATTTCCAAAACAATTTCAAAAAAAAATTCCTGGAGCTCAAAAAGATCCAAGATTTTGGGCGTCAGGAATTTCAGTAGTTATGCATATGAAAAATCCTTTGATCCCTGCTATGCACTTTAATACAAGATACATTTCAACAACCTATGATTGGTTTGGGGGAGGGATGGACGTCACTCCATCAAAAAAAGACGAAAATGAAAAAAGAGAATTTCACAAAATTTTAAAAAATATGTGTGATCGTCATAATAAGAATTATTATACAAAATATAAAAAATGGTGTGATAAATATTTCTATTTACCTCATAGAAGAGAGGCAAGAGGTATTGGTGGTATTTTTTTTGATTATAAAAAAGATAGTTTTAATAAAGACTTTAAATTTGTAAGAGATGTAGGGGTTACATTTGAATTTATTTTTGAAAGTATTATAAAAAAAAAAATTAAAAAAAACTGGACTTTGAAAGATAAAGAAATGCAATATTTTAAAAGAAGCAGATATGCGGAATTTAACCTATTATACGATAGAGGTACAAAATTTGGATTGCAAACAGGTGGAAATGTTGAGGGAATATTAATGTCATTACCACCTTTGGCAAAATGGTTATAACATGGATAAAGAACCAATTACTTCTAATGGTTTAAATAAATTAAAAGAAGAATTAATTTTTTTGAAAGAAAAAAAAAGACCTGAAATTGTTGCTGCTATTGCAGAGGCTAGATCACATGGTGATCTTAAAGAGAATGCAGAATATCATGCTGCGAAAGAAGAACAGTCTCATAATGAAGGTAGAATAAGTGAAATAAATGACATTATTGCAAGAGCAAATGTTATAGATGTTACGAAGATAAATAATGATGGTAAAATTATTTTTGGGTCAACAGTTTTTTTGGAGAATTTAGATACTGGAGAAAAAATTGATTATAAGATTGTTGGAAAAGATGAGGCAGATCTTAAAAATAAACTAATATACTTCCAGTCACCGATAGGAAAAGGGTTAATTGGAAAAAATAAAAATGATTTGGTAGAGATTAATACTCCAGCTGGTGTCAAGAATTTTGAAATTAAAAATGTAAAATATATTTAACTATTCGCAATAATTTCAATTTCTTGATCGGATATTTGAAAATTATTATTCACCCATTCTTCTTCAATTAACTTAATTTTATCACCGAGTATTTTACCTTGTGGAATCTTATATTTTTCAATTAGAATATCAGCTTTTATAGGCATAGTCGGTATTGTTTTTTTTTTATATAAATTTATCAATTCAATTATATCATTATCTAATTTTTTTGATTTAAACATTTTGAAATTTAAAATATCAATTAAGGTCTCTTTACCCTTGTAATAAAAAATTTTATTCAAATTTTGTTTACTAAATTTTTTACTTACTTTTTTATTATTATAAAAATCATAAAGATTTTTAATTCTTTTTTGATTTTTTTTTGAAATATTAAATTTATATAAGAAATAATCTGTGTTATCTGTTTCATCTATTATTAATAAAGCAATTACAAAAATAAAATCAACCTCATTAAGTATTTTAATCGTATAAGAATTTAACTTAGAAAATAGACTAAAATATTTTAATTCTGGGAATATAATCTCTATTATTTCTAGACTAAATTTATCTTTTGTTAAACTTTGTAAAACTTTTGTACTCAGTATTTTTCTCAGTTCATCTATCAATCTCTCTTTTGATAGTTTAGAGATACCATTAAGATTTCTTCTAATTGATTTAATTATATCAGCCTTATGTTTTTGTTTTGAATAATTTAAAAAAAATCTTATGTATCTTAATATTCTTAAATAATCTTCTTGAATTCTTTTATCAGGATTTCCAATAAAATTGATTTCTCCTTTTTCAATGTCTTCTTTACCTTTGTATGGATCAAATAGATTGCCATCATAATCTGAGTAAATTGAATTAATTGTAAAATCTCTTCTGGCTGCATCTTTTTTCCAATCTTTAGAATATCTTACTTGAGCATGACGCCCGTCAGTAGAGATATCTTCTCTTAAACTTGTAATTTCAAACTTATAATTATCAATTAAAGCTGTAATGGTGCCATGATCAATTCCAGTTTCATAATAATTAATTTGATTTTTTTTTAATGCATCACAAATTTTTTCTGGTTCTAAATTTGTTGCTAAATCAATGTCATCAATATTTTCTTTATTAATTATTTTCCTAACACACCCTCCAACATATCTTATTTCACTTGATAATGAATAAGAATTAATTGCTTCAAAAATTTTTGATGTAGGGACTTTTGATGACAATTCCTTAAAGCTTAGACTAATATTATCTAGATTGTTACTTCTTACAAATAATTTATCCAATAAACTTCTCATATTTGGCTGGGGCGCTAGGATTCGAACCTAGGATGCAGGTAC